>ERZ780094.844-NODE-844-length-11104-cov-8.901077_pt1 | contig 11104 bp, 10 predicted proteins | sample MGYA00511174_ERZ780094 | MGnify/ENA primary metagenome ERZ780094 (study PRJEB29588, sample SAMEA2148063) | human gut metagenome | biome: human gut; feature: human-associated habitat; material: faeces | place: Denmark | collected 2008/2010 ...
GTTTTTACCCACCTTATTCATTTTAGGAGCTTGTGGGTGCAGCTGACACTGACGCCCTGAAGCTTGAACCGTAAACGCCTGCTCATCCCATGATTTTACACGATTTCTACTCATAAATATCGGAGAAAACGCACCAGTAAAATACTCGTTGTTATTTATCGCATTAGGATTATGGTGATTTTTTTCACCTGATGGAACGGCAGTATATTGAAGATCCCAAATAATATTTCTAAGCGTTATTTTCTTAGAATCGTCCTCTGTCGAGCCTTTAGGAAATTTGAACTTGATTTTTAAATCTTTTCGAAAACCAATATAGAACACTCTTTTTCGTTCTTCTGCCACTCCGTAATCTTTTGCGTTTACCATTGTAAGAGATACATCATACCCGGCGTCATCAAAGAGTTTTAAGATGTTTTGCACGGCTTCATCATGTCTATCGGCAAGCATACCGCTGACATTTTCGGCTAAAAAGAATTTAGGGCGAAATTCCTTGAGTATCCTGATATAATCAAAGAACAATTGTCCTCTTGCGTCCTCAATTCCTTTTAGAGAGCCTGCCTCAGACCAAGACTGACATGGCGGACCGCCAATAATTCCATCAACCTCTCCATTTATGTAAGGCGCAATATCAGCCTTAGTTATTCGCCGAACATCGCCCTCAATAAGATGTGTTTTCGGGTGATTAACCTTAAATGTTTCATATATTGTTGGATCAAATTCATTTGCAACCGGAATATCAAACCCTGCTTTTTCAAAGCCAAGATCAAGACCGCCGCAACCACTGAACAAACTGATAATATTCATTTTTATTTCTCCTTAGTAACTAAAAGTAACCAATTTTGCGGGTATCAAATCTGCAGCATTGTCTGGGTTTTGTACCTGTATATCTGATATACTCACTCGATTATCTTGTTGTGCCAAGTTGATCAAATCATCAGTATTTTGCAGGGTGTTCCATTTACCAACATTGATAATGCACATCATAGAGAAGGTCTTTGACACATCATATGTATATACATCGTTAAAAGCAATCCAAGGGTTTTTTATGCCCCACATGCTTCGAGCTCTCCAATAAGTTCTTTCCAAAGGATCAATCCCATTCATATGCGCCAGTTCATTTGTCTCGGTAAATTCAAGGTTAGAAATTTCTGCGATCTTGTCCTTTACCGTATGAAATATACTCTCATACACATCTTGTGATGCACAATACTCCGTCCCATAAACCATACCAAGCATTTTTAAAGTATCTGTTCCTTTCGGAACATATCCAACTACATATATAATATCACGTTCTTCCCAGTCACTATCATCTCTTGCAGTCTTGCAAGCAGTTGCAACACGATTGTCTTGCTTGGATAATTTTTGTTTGGGGTGGCTACTATTTAATGCAATATCTGATAATCTATTTTCAATCTTTTTGATCTCTATCGCATCGCCACCTCTTAACATTGCATCTGGAGAATAGTTCTTAGAACCAAGGTATGAAAATGTCTGATGTTGAATTGTTTTTCTATCATTTGGTAAAGAATAAATAGTATTAGCAAATATATCTTTTATGTATTTTTCCAGACCTTCTCCCATATTGTTAGCCCTATTACTGCCATCGGTATTGTTCATAACGCTTCTTGAAGTTGTATTTATAAGATTAATAATTGCATTAATTATATTCATTAACTTTCTCCCATACTCATATAAATTACTTTGCCTTATTTTGGCCGGATCTCATCCACGAATCAACCTCGCTGATTTTGAATTTCCACGTCCTGCCTATCTTAACACCCAGCATACCGCGCTTTTCTATCCATGTTAAAATTGTGTCACGGGTAATACCGAGATATTCGGAAATTTCATTCATAGAATACCAGCGTTCAATTTGTTTTTGTTCCATATAGTTCCTCGCTCTCGGAAAATGTGTGTAATCATACAAGGTTAGTATATCATACAAAAGCCATTTAGGCAATAGGCTGATACCGAAATTTACCGAAATTCAAAAGATATTGCCGACTTTAGGCGAAATGTTACGCATATTATCAGTATACCAATGAACATTATAGCAAGGAAAACTTAAAAAATCAAAACGGCAAAATCCGAAAATAATGAACATTATTACTGACATAAAACAGCAAACCGCATATGACTATCGGGGCAATACAATGCGTATTGCCCTGCATTGTATATAGGAAAGGAGCGGCAAATGAATTATTGTGAGATAAAGAAAACTGATATCGCCAATGGATCAGGGGTGCGAGTCACGCTGTTCGTTTCAGGGTGCAGACACCACTGCAGACAAGATATAGAGGTCCTGTCAAAGGGCTATATAAAAGGGCTTACGTTGCTTGATTGGCGACTAAGACTGTTGCAACTAAGAAATAATACTCAATGTAAAATGAGCTTGTCTACTACTTATGCGGGCTCATTTTTATAGCCAATGGACACCAATATAACAAGCCTAGGGACAGCTCATAATTCCATTTCGCTCCGCTCCATTACATTATGAGCTGTCCCTAAACATATTTGTTTGACTATATTTATTGTTACACACAGCAAAAAAGTGAACATTATTATTTGTCCAGATCTCACTTGGTTTATGAACATTATTCTCAGATGAAATGTAACACACCTCATATGATTTCCATAAACATTATCCAAAACAAAATAATGTTTAATGTTCAAAATCGCAGATCAGTGAACAAAATCACTTTTCTGCGTATCTAAGCGGTTTAGTTGAGTTTCTGATAATGTTCAAAACTTTTGAGTTTTATAATTGTGAATTTTGAATTTAAAATGGAACATTAACAGAAAATTCACAAACACGATTTTGATTTTAAAACCCAAAAAACCCAAAAATTTTTTCAGCCAAAATCGCAAAATTTTGAACATTATAGCCGTTAAAACTCAAAAGTTTAAAAATCAAAACTCGTCAAAAAATGAACATTATAGCAAGGAAAACTCAAAAACTCAAAACTGCAAAATCCGAAAATAATGAACATTATTATTGACATAAAACAGCAAACAGCATATAACTATCGGGGCAATACAAAATCGTATTGCCCTGCGTTGTATGTATGAAAGGAGCGGAAAATGAATTATTGTGAGATAAAGAAAACCGATATCGCCAATGGCTCAGGAGTGAGGGTCACGCTGTTCGTATCAGGTTGCAGACACCACTGCAAGGGCTGTTTTCAGCCTGACACTTGGAACTTTGACTACGGCAAGCCTTTCACAGATACCACCGCAGACGAGATAATTAACGCCCTCTCAAAGGGCTATATAAAAGGGCTTACGCTCCTTGGCGGCGAGCCTATGGAGCCTGAGAACCAGCCTGAGTTGACAAAACTCCTCCACCGTGTGAAAACTGAGCTTCCCGACAAGGACGTGTGGTGCTACACAGGCTGTACCCTTGAAACAGACCTGCTTGCAGGCTCAAAGTCCCCATACAGAACGCAGTACACAGACGAAATGCTGAGCCTTATCGACTACCTCGTTGACGGCGAATTTGTTCTCGAAAAGAAAAACATCTCATTGAAATTCAGAGGATCTGAAAATCAGAGGATACTTCATAAAGAGGACGGGGTTTGGGTGAACAGCGAAGAATTTTAAAGCTACTATAAAATTTCACAAAGCAAGCAAGAAAAATTAACATATTTTTGTACACCATTTGATATAATTAGTTAAAACTATTAAGCCACAATGAAGCGTAGGAAAATAATAACCAATTCAACGAGCGATCATGCGTTACGCATGGTCGCTTTTTTTAGCCAGCCAAACGAACATATGAGCCACTTTAATATAAGAAATAGAGCTTACATATGGTTAGGAGGATCATTGTGAATGAACTAAGATTTTGTACTTACACCCATAAGCTAGTCTATGACGAAGATAAGCTTTTGCAAAGACAATTGATCGTCTTGAAGAACAAAGACGGTGTTATCGAAAAGTGGACAGATCTTCACAAATATGCACGAAGCGGAAAGAAAAGCGCTTCCAGAAGCGTTTTCAGCGGAAATGACAAGAGGTGTGTAACGGTCTGCATTTTCCTCAACTATATCTTCTTTGAAAAATATCATATCAATAAGCTCACAGATGTCACAGCTAGTATGGTCAAAGATTTTCTCAATGATTACGGACTGTGCAGACTTCCAGGTGACAATGAAGATACTCACAGAAGCCAAAATACTGTTAATTCATGTATCAATGTTATTATGGATTTTCTTGAGCTTATGATCGAGGATAATCCCAAAACGAAGCTAAAGATCGCTGACCTGTATAGGACAGAAAGTGTGTTCAGCAAGACAAAACGAAAATATATCAAAAGAAGAGTTCCCGTATTTGAGGTGAATTTCAAGCCGCAATACAAGAAGATATTCAGAGATCTCCCCGAGGGTGCTTTTCAGATCATAATGAACGAGATCGTTGCTAACCATAGAAACATTCTAATGCTTGCGGCGTTGGGGGCTTTTGCAGGACTAAGGCCCTCTGAATGCTGTAACGTCCGCCGTGCAGATTCTGCCCTTGGTGCAGGCATCATGTTTGAAACTGTTGGCGGCGAAGTTACAAACGTACTTATTGATCTAACGGAAGAGAAAAATCTCAGGTCAGACCTTATCAGCGTTGGCGGGATCAAAAAAGAGCGTATTCAAAAGGTATACCCTGCCTTTATTGAAGCTTTCATGAGCTGTTATGATATGTATATGGAATATATCACAGGTAAGCCGTATGAGAAAGAATATGGTGCTTTGACCAACTCATCAACAGGCAAGGCATATACATATGATTCGTATTACATGGAATTCAAGAAAATCATAAAGGATTGTATTCCAATAATGCTCAACGACAGCGACCAAAAGGTAGCTAATTATGGGCATCTGCTTCAAGAAAACAATATAAGTCCTCACATATTAAGACACTGGTTTTCTGTCAAGCTGACGCTATACGGAGAGGACACAGCTGGTCTTATGAACTGGCGTGGTGACAAATCACCAGAATCTGCACTAACATATCTAATGGATAAGAGCGAGCTTGAAAAGGAGTATGAGATCGTTAGCGATGAGATCTTCAACTACTCACTGTGGAAGGCAGAAAAGCAACATGGAACAGATCAACTTTAAAGAATATCTTGACGGCAAAAAGCAATCCTACAAGATCCACGACCCCAACTTTAATATAAAAGTATCAAAGCTTTTAGTGAGCAACAACAACTTCGGTCAATCACTAATTATTAAAGACAACGAAATATTCATTGAAAAATCAGCAATTAGTACATTTGACAAGAGGCTTGACATATTCTGCAGGAACCTCAATAAGACTGCAGAAGAAAAAGCTGAGTTTTTGCTTAAGACTCTCAATGAGATCTTCCCCAAAACAACTTTATTTTTCAAAAAATATACCAAGAACTTTGGAATTGACAATGAGATCTCTCTACAGCTTCTGGATTTCATACTGTCCTTTCTCGCAGGTGAACTCCACGAGTCCACCGACCAAGAAATAGCCAGCTTAGTTGACAGTGCCTTTGATGAATTACAGCATGGTGTCGGAGATATTTTGGCTGAATTCATAAACTATGTTCATGATAATACCAAAACTATCTATAAGAATAGATACTACATGAACAATTATACAGACAACAGCGATAAAAACTCAGCTTATGATCCTGATAATTATCTTAAAATACTCTATCATCTGTATAACAAGGACTATATCGAAGACAACGATATGTATGCCCTTGCGGCGAGGTCAAAGAAATATACTGACACATGGCTTTTCCTATCAATGCACTTTCTCTGTGCACTGAGAAACACAGACATCGTAAGGATACCTCACCCTAGGCTTACACTTGCCCCAAAAGATATCTTGGAGCAGGTGGAAAGTGGAACATTCTCAGAGGCAGATGCAAGAGCCACCATATATTCAGTACTGTATGAACTTGAGGCTTTCAGACCTACCCCACACAAAACACAAGGTACGAGCGGTGTTGCTTCAATTAAACTGCATATCCCAGAGAGCGTTGAAACGCATATAGGCACACTTTTTGCCTTGGCTGAAGCACACTTTCAGCTATCCAAAAGCGATCCTAACAAGCCGCTTATCAAGGTGATAACAACATACGGTGAGATCAACAGATATATGGGAGAAGATATCGGAGAACTATTTCTCGAATCCGATTTCCGAGCAAGGGCGGCTAACAAGTCATATATGCAGATGATATATATTCTTACGGACGATATCCTTAACGCTAATGATGAATTTAAAGTAAAAGGATATATGCTGGCGGCACTTGCACGTTCCCACAAAGGCACATATGGTGAGTTCGCACAGACCACAAGTACATATTTAAAAGACGCCAAAATGAGCGGATACACGCCTGAATTTGTTGCAAAAGAGCTTTTTGAGCGAGGTGTTTTGTCAGTTATTCCGTCGATGCTCCTTAAAATGGTGGCAGGAGATGAATACAAGAAGCTGTCTGTAAAGGGCCAGACAAAGATGATACAAGCATTAAATATGTCTCCCCTTGAAGTCGAATCTACCATATCTGCTATGCAAAAGAATATCAATCATTCCACCGAGATCGTCAAGTCCATTTACAAAGACCATTCAAAAGAGGATATCTTAAAAATACTGCACCGCATAGGAAATGGCGAAGCGGTGTCAAAAACGAATTCTTGTATGTGCCTCATAACTGCAATGGGAAAGGTATGTCCATACCCAGGTCATTCCAACTGCCCTTCCTGCGAATATGAACTAAGCACAAAGACAACTATGTTTCTTATGGTCCGTGAAGTCAAACGATTGCAAGGGATATACAAAGCTACAAATAATATGATAGAAAAAAATCGTTGCAAAGCGATAGCTACAGATATCGTTGCACCACGAATCGAGGAAATGCTCAAAGTAATGGAAGAAACCTACGGTTCTGAAGCTGTAGTGACGTTGGAGGAAATAATAAGGCAGGCGAATAATGGATAAACATACAGCTATATTTGCGATACCAGAAATAGACGATATAACAATTAATGAAGCAAGGCGGCTTTTCTTGGCTTACAAAGAAAAAGGAATAATATCTAACAGTAATTTTGATGATGACACGTGGACACTTAATAATGAAACCACAGGATTTCATTTCAATTTTCAGATCGACAAAAATAAATTCAGACAGTTCGGTGATGATCTGAAAATTACCTGTGAAAATTTTAAGACCTACCTTAAAACTTTTATAGTATGCCAAATGGGCGAGCTGGAACTTGGCTCTCTGCGGTCTATTATCTATTGTACCAAGAGGATAGTATATAACAGAGCTGAGGATCTTGATGCCTTTTTAGAGAGCAACAATGGCAACTGGATAGGCAGAATAACCGAATTCTTTTCAATGATACCAGCAGCAGGACGAGAAAAAGAGCTTTTGGATTGGCTGACCCTATTCGATGATGCCGACGAACGAGTTCGTATCGGCAAAGACGGATCAAGACGTTCTCTTGCGTCATTTGAAAGCTATTTTCGTTTTGATGATATAATCAAAAGATTTTGGTCTGAATCACAAGACGACGATGAAAAGCTATTCTTCTTCCCTATCTGGATGTGGTGGAACATATCAGGTGTTCTGCCCCTAAGACCATGTGAATTTGTTGTGACCCCAAGGAACTGCCTAAGCACTATCAACGGCAAGCATACTATCGCAGTTCGCAGAAACCGCATCAAAGGCTCAGGCAAAGTCAAGTCATACAAGATAGATACTGACTATGAAATAAACAGATACGCAATACCTGAAAAGCTTACGAAAGAAATAGAATGGTATCTTGATAAGACCAAAGGCTGTACAGAAGCAGATACTCACACTCTGTTCGTTACAAAGACACACTATGCAAAGTGGGAAAGATGTACTCCGTACACCAGCAGATATTTTTCATATATCAACTTGCGCACCTGCCTGCGCTATTTCTTCGAGCTTATCGTTCAGGAACGTTATGGCTACAAGATAATTTATGAGGCCAACAACAGTGGGCTTCATGATGAGAAAAGCATAGAATATCTGCACCTTGGCGACACAAGACATATCGCACTTATCAATCTCATTGCCGAGGGTGCAACGCCAATGGTAGCAATGATGCTTGCAGGGCACGATAACCCCGAAATGTCTGCACACTATTACTCAAACATAGCACAGCTTATCGAATGCAGGACTTACAGGGCATTTAAAAAGCTTATCAAGGGAAAGAATCATATTCCCTCAGCAGACCGACACCGAAGCTGCCTGTCAAGATGAGTATTCCACTTGACAATGGTGGCAGATGTTTTTCTGAAGATGTTGCTAAAGGCAACTATACAAATTGCTACAAGGTAATGGGGCCTGGCGGCGAAGTGGGATTCTGCAAAAACTGTGAGTACTATAAGGACGATTCAAACACATTTTCAGACCAAAAAGATGTGTATGTGAATAAGATAGAAAATGAATGCCGATTGCTGGACGATATCGTGAAAAAGGTTCGTAAAGAAAAAGGTGACGTTGAAGATATCATTCAGGTAGTCCTAAGGCTTCGTGACGCTGATTATTCTTATCAGCAATACCTTATGGAAAAAATGGAGGAAAAGGAAAATGGCAAGAGTTAAGACCTACAAGATCGATGAAATAATCAAGCTTCTTAATGAATATAGATTTGAAAACTCCGGTGCAAAGGTAACTATCCCAAAGTTCGGTGAGTATATAAGAGACAAAGGATATGCTATCGAGGATCACACTCTTCGCCGTGATGATGAGTTCAGAGCCTATCTGAACAAGGTCAATGAAGATGATGAAAACAGGCTTCTCAATGGAGTTGTGACATATAGGACGCTCGACGCAGATGCGTTTCTTGCCAAAAACAATTCACGAAGCAAATTAAAAGAAGCATTAACAACACGAGATCGTTATTATGCCAACATTGCGGCTAGGGCGGCAGATGCAATAAAGGCAAAAAGAGCAAGTGATAAAAAGGCACAAGAGTTAGAAGCCCGTATCAGCGAGCTTGAAGCCCTTGTAAGTGAATTAAATACAAGGCTTGAAGATATGAAAGCAAAGAATACCTCAGAGGAGCTTAAAAAGAAAAATGAGACTATCAGAAAGCTAAAAAACGTTCTTGATGATTATGTCTATCCTGACGCCGCAAATGCCATTCTTAAGAAAGAGGGTATTCTTGAAGTAGCCAACAGTCTTGTACCAGAAGAGGTCATTGAATCAAAAACAGTGTCTGCCGATACTGATATCAATGAAGTTCCCGACAAGAAGCTGTCAAAATATGATTCGGTCAATTCAATTCTAGGTGGTTTTGATGAATAAGGTATTATTAACTGACGCAGTGCCTGATATCGAAAAGTACTGGGACTATGAAGCAAACGAGGGTAAGAAGCCCTCTGATTTTGGAGCGTCCTCAAGTGAAAAAGTCTGGACAAAATGTCCTATATGCGGAACTTCGGTAAGAAGAAATGTTAGATTTACCTGGGAAAAAGACGAAAATGGTGTAGGACACGTTATACACTGCCGAACCTGTGGCAAGCGAAACAACAATAATTCTCTCGTTGTTCTATTCCCTGACATCAAAAAATATTGGATATATAAGAAGAACGAACACGATCCGGAATACTATTCTATTTCTTCCGGCAAGAAAGTATATAGCCGTTGTCCTAGTTGTGGGGAAGAAAGATATATTGCCATATGCGATCTCATTGTCAAAAGAAATGACCGATATGAACTAACGCAATGCATTGATTGTTCACTTACCCTAAATCCAAGAAGAAATGTAATAGGCTCTATCGCTAAAAATTATCCTGATATAGATAAATATTGGGACGATATGGTTTTGTCAATATCACTTGACACATTTTATTCGAACAAGAATTATGCAGCGAGAAAGATATGATCATAGTAGAGCTTTCTTCGAACTGCCGGAGGCAGCCCACCGTTGGCGGTGCAGATTCTTCTGTTGGCCCAGTAACTCATATAATATCTCCAGATCATAGTCTTCAACTCTTTCATAGTGTAGTTCTCCGGCTTGTCCTCACGGCTGTAGAACAGTTCTTCTTTCATTCTTGCCCACATACTTTCACAGCGTGCATTATCATGACATCTTCCGCCGGCGCTGTTCATGCTTTGAATGATCCCATATTTCTTTACAGCAGCTCGGTACTCTTCGCTTGTATACTGACTGCCTCTGTCCGAGTGGATGATACAGCCCTTTATATCAGGATATGATTTGTTTGCGTTTTCAAGAGTATGGCAGCAGAGCGAAGCTCTCATATTATCTTCAATAGCTATCCCCAGCGGCATCAGATCAAAGCAGTCAAATATCACTGAAACATAGAGCCTTCCATCCTTTGCCTTCACCTCGCTTATGTCGGTCACAGCTTTTTTCAAAGGCCTGTCTGCGTAAAAATCACGTCTGAGAAGATCATCCGATTTTCGAGCAAGCCGATCCGCTTTGGTTATCCCGTTTGGCTTTCTGCGAGGCTTGTGTATCAATCCTATCTGCACCATGACCTTGCGTACAGTAGTTTCACATGGAATGTCAATGTCAGTTTTCCCGGCATCCTTTCTCTGCTGCAATGCAAGATACATACGCTCTCTGCCGTAGCAGTCATTATATTGGTCTTCTTCGTGGATCTTCATCATTTCATCTGCAAGTGCCTGATACTTCCAGGGGGCGTTTTTATGGCTGAGATGATCGTAAAATGCTTGTCTTGTAACCTCTAAAGCCTTGCAGTAAAAACTGATCCTTCCTGTGATCCTACCGTCATCAGTCTTTTTGGAAATGAACTTTAACCGTTCTTCTTTCCTGACTTCCGACGGTTCGCGGCGAAAAAAGCAGATGCTTCCTCCAGAAATTCATTCAGTTCTTCAAGCTCTCGGTTTTTCTTTTCAAGCTCTTTTATCCGCTTGTTTGCTGCCTGGAGCTGCTGTGCGATAGTAAGTGACTCTCCCGGTGTACGTGAGCCTGCACCTGTGTCTATTTCCCCGATCCGTGCCTTTTGCACCCACGTCCCCAGCGTCCCTTTGGGGATGCACAGCTCATCTGCTGCTGCCTTGGTGCCAATCTCCTTTGCGAGCTTTATTGCCTGCTTTTTAAACTCTTCATCATAT
>ERZ780094.850-NODE-850-length-11046-cov-4.160222_pt1 | contig 11046 bp, 9 predicted proteins | sample MGYA00511174_ERZ780094 | MGnify/ENA primary metagenome ERZ780094 (study PRJEB29588, sample SAMEA2148063) | human gut metagenome | biome: human gut; feature: human-associated habitat; material: faeces | place: Denmark | collected 2008/2010 ...
AAAATTGGGGGCATTATCGACGAAGTATAAAAAGAAGCCGGACAAGCCGTAAGAAAAGGGGAAGTTATTGCCAAAGTAAAAGTAATCCCTGAACTCGGACAACTGAATTCTGCAGAAAGCCGTGTGCGCCTGGCAGAAATTAATGCAACCCAGGCAGAAACGGATTTCGCCCGTGTGAAGAAGTTGTATGACGGTCAGTTAATTAGCCGGGAGGAATACGAGAAAAGTGAAGTGGCTTTGAAGCAGGCTTGCGAAGAGAGACAGACGGCCAAAGACAATCTGGAAATCGTAAAAGAAGGAATTACCAAAAACAGTGCCTCTTTCAGTAGCACGATGATTCGCTCTACCATTGACGGGTTAATCCTGGACGTACCTGTAAAAGCTGGTAATTCGGTGATTATGAGTAATACGTTCAATGATGGAACCACGATTGCTACGGTAGCCAACATGAACGACATGATTTTCCGTGGTAATATTGATGAAACAGAAGTGGGACGTATCCACGAACAAATGCCAATCAAGCTGACCATCGGAGCTTTACAAAATCTGACTTTCAATGCCATTCTGGAATATATCTCTCCGAAAGGGGTGGAAACCAATGGAGCCAACCAGTTTGAAATCAAGGCTGCGATTACCATTCCGGATTCTGTTCAGATTCGTTCCGGATATTCGGCTAATGCGGAAATCGTATTACAAAAAGCCAATCAGGTATTGGCAGTGCCCGAAAGCACTGTTGAATTTAGTGGTGACTCTACATTTGTGTACATCATGACAGATTCAGTGCCCGAACAAAAGTTCCAGCGTACACAGGTGACTGCCGGTATGAGTGATGGAATCAAGATAGAAATCAAGAAAGGGGTAACCGTTCAGGACAAAATACGTGGTGCAGAGAAAAAAGATAAATAATTGAATCCTATGAAAATAATTCGTAAAACCATATCAGCCCTTCTGCTTGCCGGAGTCGGAATCACCTCCATCGAGGCACAGAACAACCTTTCGCAAGCGTGGACGCTGCGGCAATGTATCGACTATGCCATTGAACATAATATAGAAATCCGTCAATCGGCCAATAATGTCGAAGCAGGCAAAGTGAGTGTAAACACTACTAAATGGGCACGCCTTCCGAATCTGAGCGGTAGTGCCAGCCAAAACTGGAGTTGGGGTCGTACCGCTTCTCCGATAGACAACTCGTATAGTGACATCAACAGCGCCAATACCAGTTTCAGCTTGGGAACAAACGTACCTATATTTACCGGTTTGCAATTGTCCAACCAATATTCACTTGCCAAACTGGATTTAAAAGCTGCTATAGAAGATTTGAATAAAGCCAGAGAGGATATTGCAATCAATGTCACTTCGGCTTATTTACAGGTTTTATTCAATCAAGAATTAAGTAAGATTGCTCATAATCAGGTCGATTTAAGCAAAGACCAGTTAAAACGTATTCAAGGTCTTCAGGGAGTGGGTAAGGCATCCTCTTCTGAAGTGGCCGAAGCACAAGCCCGTGTTGCACAGGATGAAATGACTGCTGTACAATCAGACAATACGTACAAACTGTCCTTACTGGATCTCACCCAACTCTTGGAATTACCCACGCCTGAAGGATTTGTACTCGAAAGCCCTAAGGAAGAATTAGAGTTCGAATCTCTCACTCCGCCGGATGACATATATACACAGGCGCTTACTTACAAACCAAGCATTAAGGCTGCAGAATATCGTTTACAAGGTAGTCTTAATAGTATTCGTATTGCCCAAAGTGCGTTTTATCCACAACTCTCTTTCAGTGCCGGTCTGGGAAGTAATTATTATACGGTTAGCGGAAGATCAGAGAGCAGCTTCGGCAGTCAGATGAAAAACAATCTGAATAAATATATAGGATTTAATTTGAGCGTGCCAATCTTCAACCGTTTTGCCACAAGAAACCGGGTACGCACCGCTCGTTTGCAACAAATAGATTTATCCTTGAAGTTGGATAACAGTAAAAAAATACTCTATAAAGAAATTCAGCAAGCCTGGTACAATGCTCTGGCAGCAGAAAGTAAATACAACTCCAGTGAAGTGGCAGTAAAAGCCAACGAAGAATCTTTCCGCCTGATGAGTGAGAAGTTCAATAACGGCAAGGCTACCTTTGTGGAATACAATGAAGCCAAACTTAATCTGACGAAAGCTCTTTCGGATAAGTTGCAGGCAAAATATGACTACCTGTTCCGGACTAAAATTCTGGATTTCTACAAAGGACAGGTCATTGAATGAAAAAAAATAAAGTTGAGTTTAGTATAGTAGTTCCTTAAAACATATCCGTTGGTTCATTCGTTATTATAGAAAGAACTAACGGATATGAAGTATTTTATCGTCCTAGTGATTGTAATGATTAGTAATACATTTTTAGGAGTTGCTAAACCAATGAAGAATCAAGCAGAAATCTATTTTGCGGGAGGATGTTTCTGGGGGACAGAACATTTCCTGAAACAAATTCGAGGAGTAGAAAATACTCAGGTAGGGTATGCCAACAGTAATGTTGCCAATCCGAGTTATGAACAGGTCTGTTCAGGAAAAACCAATGCTGCCGAAACAGTAAAGGTGGTTTATGATCCGAAAACGGTAGATTTGAATTTACTGCTCGATCTATATTTCAAGACAATCGATCCTACCAGCCTCAACCAGCAAGGTAATGACCGGGGAACGCAGTATAGAACCGGAATTTATTATGTAGATAAAGAAGATCTCCCTGTCATCAAGCAGGCGATTCAACTATTATCCGCGCAATATAAAACTCCTATCGTCCTAGAAGTAAAGCCATTGACAAATTTCTATCCGGCAGAGACTTACCACCAGGACTATCTGGATAAAAATCCGGGTGGATACTGCCATATCAATCCCGCTTTATTCGAAATGGCACGCAAAGCGAATGCGCCGAAAGCTAAAGCGTATCAAAAAGCGGATGATGCAACCCTTCGTAAGGAATTGTCGGCGGAACAATATGCCGTAACCCAAAAGAATGCCACTGAACCTGCTTTCCACAATAAATACTGGAATGAGCATCGTCCCGGCATTTATGTGGATATTACTACCGGAGAACCTCTGTTTGTCTCTACCGACAAGTTTGATTCAGGTTGCGGGTGGCCAAGCTTTTCCCAACCGATTCAAAAAGATCTAATCGCAGAAAAGAAAGATACTTCGCACGGCATGATACGTACGGAAGTACGCAGTAAAACCGGAGATGCTCATTTGGGACACGTATTCACAGATGGGCCGAAAGAGAAAGGTGGATTACGCTATTGCATCAATAGCGCTTCACTTCGTTTTATCCCGAAAGATAAAATGAAAGAGGAAGGTTATGGAGAATATCTACCACTCGTTAAATAGATATTGAAGAGTTACAAAAGCTAATCGTAACTGTTCATTAGAAAAACAGAACGGTGGATTATCCCATAAGGAAATCCACCATTTTTAATGTAGTTAAATTAAAAGAGAGAGAAGGAGTTTCACAACTCCGATTTATTTTTATCTGCTGGCAGTCAGCAGAGTTGCTTCATTAGTTGCCGGAGTAGATACATTCATAGCCCAGCTAGCAGCGGATTCTTCAATCCATTTATCATTCCATTTATAGTTCATATAAGCAACCGGCATATTAGCGTCGTTCAGTTCATAAACGCTCTTTTCAACAGATGCGTCGTAAGCTCTGTGAGAGTCATTCCAGCGTGCATATACCAAAGTGATTTCATTAGATGAATAAGTATAATCAATTTTAAAGTACGGTATCCATTTTTCAGTAGAAGCATCCCATTTGAAAGCTTCTTTGGAGGACATTCTCTTCTGATCGTCATAGGTAAAATCATATTTCATGTGGCGATAGAGAGAACCATCGAGTCTGTAAATCACTTTCGATACTACAAGTTCATCTACTTTTTCTTCATTAGTAATGAAGTTATTACCCTGTGCCTTCACTGTTGTATTAGCGATTCCTGCAAATACCATAGCAACTAAAACGATCATTCTGAATAATACTGTAGTCTTCATAATTGTATATTTTTTATTTGTTCAACATTCTGTTTTTGTTCTTCTGTTTATTAGACGGATCAAGCGTCTCAAACGGTTGCAACCTTCTGAAGTTTTTTTCATTTTTCTTCGTTGTCCGCTTGCGACTATAGAGATGCAACGAGCGTGCCAAAACGATAACTAGCTAATAATCAAGGAAATCATAAAACAGAACGGTGTACGAAAACGAACAGTTGTACGCTTAAAAGCGAACAACTAACCATTTTTTTCGCATTTTCTTCTTTCTACTGATGAATATAACTCTAAAAATGGGAAAATACTCCGCTTGTTGCCCGAATTATTATCTACCTTTGCAGCGATTATCATATCAAGAAAAAGAAGATGGAAACGTCCAACAAAAAAAGAATTATCATTCTATCGGCTATCGGTATCTTGCTTACCGGCCTTATTTGTCTCTTTGCATTCCGCAATGTCATTTTATGCCATATCGTTGACAAACGAACTACACGTGCCGAACAAACATACGGTCTACAAATTCATTATCAGGAGTTACGAATGAAAGGCTGCAATGAAGTGGCTTTACAAGGACTTTATATTGTTCCCAACCAACGCGATACCCTCCTGACATTACAATCCGTCAATGTAAAACTAAGTTTTTGGGAATTGCTAAAAGGAGAAATCGAAGTACGGAATGTGCTTATGAATGGCCTGGCAATCAACTTCATCAAGTATGATAGCATAGCTAACTACGATTTCCTGTTCTTTAAACGGCAACAAGAAGCAGAACCCCAACCTGTCATAGAAAGTGACTATGCCAACCGTATTGACCGGATATTAAACCTCATTTACGGTTTCCTGCCTGAAAACGGGCAACTCAGGCAAATCAATATAACCGAACGTAAAGATAGTAATTTCGTTGCAGTCAACATTCCTTCTTTTATTATTGAGAACAATCATTTCCAATCAACCATTCAGATAAAAGAAGATACACTGCCTCAACAACTATGGGAAGCCACCGGCGAACTAAACAGAAGAGACTATACATTAAAAGCATCTGTCTTTGCCCCGGAAAAAAGAAAAATCTCACTACCTTATATTACCCGCCGTTTTGGAGCAGAAGTCACTTTCGACACCCTATCTTATAATATGACTAAAGATAAGCGTGCATCCAATCAACTGCTCCTCAAAGGAAAAGCGAGAGTGAACGGACTTGACGTATTTCATAAAGCCCTCTCTCCTGAAGTAATTCATCTCGATCGTGGACAACTCTGTTACGAGATGAACATTAGCGGGCACTCACTCGAACTGGATAGCACGACCATCGTTGATTTCAACAAACTCCAGTTTCATCCTTATTTGCGAGCCGAGAAAGAGAAAGGAAACTGGCATTTCACTGCTGCGGTCAACAAATCCTGGTTTCCGGCAGATGATCTGTTCAGCTCTCTCCCCAAAGGATTATTCAGCAATCTGGAAGGCATAAAAACAAGTGGCGAGTTGGCCTATCATTTTCTATTAGATATTGATTTTGCACAACTAGATAGTCTCAAACTGGAATCCGGACTGAAAGAGAAAGACTTCCGCATCACAAGCTATGGAGCCACTTCACTCTCCAAAATGTCCGGCGAGTTCATTTATACAGCTTATGAGAATGGAATACCGGTGCGGACTTTTCCTATTGGTCCCTCGTGCAAACACTTTACACCATTGGATAGCATTTCACCCATCCTAAGAATGTCCGTTATGCAAAGTGAAGATGGAGCATTCTTTTACCATCGCGGTTTCCTGCCCGATGCCCTACGGGAAGCATTGATTTACGACCTGCAAGTGAAACGCTTTGCACGTGGAGGAAGCACGATCACCATGCAACTCGTAAAGAATGTATTCCTGAACCGTAATAAGAACTTTGCACGTAAATTGGAAGAGGCATTGATTGTATGGCTAATAGAAAATGAAAGATTAACTTCTAAAGAACGCATGTACGAAGTATATCTGAACATTGTTGAATGGGGACCGCTCGTTTATGGTATTCAGGAAGCTTCTGCTTATTATTTCAATAAACGCCCTTCACAACTGAACACGGAAGAAAGTATTTTCCTGGCTTCCATTATCCCGAAGCCCAAGCATTTCCGCAGCTCTTTTGCTGAAGGCGGACAGTTAAAGGAGAATATGGAAGGCTATTATAAGTTGATAGCCAAGCGGCTTGCACAGAAAGGAGTAATAAGTGAAATCGAGGCGGATAGTATCCGCCCCGATATCCAAGTTACGGGCGCTGCCCGGAATAGTCTAGCCGGTGAAAACCCGGAGTCTAGTTCTCCTTCCGCTGAGGAGTAATGAGATTGATATAAATAATAAAGGAATAGGTTATCTTCTTGAACTGCTGCTGTTTCTTTCAGAGGAACGGGAAGAACTTTGAGTGCTATTGCTTCTCGTACTTCCGGAAGAAGAGCGTCTTTCTGTTTGTCCACTAGAAACATTGCTCCGGGTAGAGCTACCGCCGCTTCGAGTAGAGCTCGAGCTACCGCTACTCCGGTTAGAAGTGGTACTGCTGCTACGACTAGTAGTACTACCGCTACTGCGACTGGAGCTACTACGACTGGAACTACCGCGACTGGAACTACCGCGACTGGAACCGGAAGAGCTATTATTTCTCTCGGAACTGTTATTTCTATTATAGGAACCACTATCGTTTCGTTTACTTGAACTTTCTCTCGAACTGCTACTTGTTTTTCCACTTTCACGATTGGAGGAACTGGAACCAGTTGAACTTCCGCTTGTTGGTCTGCGATTAGAGCTTGAAGAACCGGAACCTGTTTCCGGACGACGACCAGAATTACGATCACTTTCTACTCTATTCGTATTCCCATTTTTATCAGGAGCAACATTGTTACCAGGTCTCCCACTTCCGGACGGTGTAGATGGTCTGACAGAAGTCGAAGGCCGATCTCCTCCAGATTCCGGACGGGGACGTGTTGACGTACCAGGTCTTGTTGTCGTTCCGGGACGAGTAGAAGTATCAGGACGAGTAGAGGTACTTGGGCGAGACGTACCAGGACGCGTTGTCGATGAACCCGGACGGGAAGAATTACCCGGACGTGTCGGTGCATTATGCGGACGAGTGGAAGTATTCGGACGGAACCGGACAGAACCGAAATCCGAACGACGATAAGAGTGGAATACTCGCTGATCTCTCACCCGATGCGGTGCAGAATAATGGTTGAAATTAGTATATCTGCCCCGATAATAACTCACATGGTGAAAGTGTGGACGATAATGTGCTCCACAATAAGTACGGTAATGGTAAGGCACACCAAAATAAAACAAACTGCGATTCGGGTAATTAACATAAACCCTGAAACTCCATTTCCCTCCGGTTACATAGATTGGCCGATAGAAATACTCGGCACCGAGGAACCGGCGATACTGTGCATCACTCAATACCCAGCGAAGATCGTCGTTACGGATATCCAACGCTTCATAATAATCATCCAATGCCCATTCGTAACCACGTGCTACGTAATCCATGATATTACGGACAGAATAAATAAAGTCGTAATTAATTTCATACGCATCATTATATTGCTGTGTACTCAAGCTCAATTCATATGCCATCTTATCGGTAAGAAAACGCGTCTCCTTACGTACCTTGCTAGTGCTCATTCCAGCCATTACGGTCATATTGGCAGTCAGACCGACAGCAAAGAGGAAAAAAAGAATTCGTTTCATAATTCAATCTCCTATCATTTATTATTCTGATGATATTCCTCAATAAACTTACGCATCTCATCTTTATATGCATTAGAAAATAAAATATCGATCACCTTATTAAAATTTCTTTTATCCCTTACATAAGGATACAGCTTCTTCATCATCTCCACCTGGTCAGGAGTATACGAAATCTCCTTCACTATTTTCACACATTGATTTGAAGTGACATCATACGTTCTCAACATCCGATCGACAAGCTTCTTCTGGTCTTCATTCATAACCGTTATTTTGAGCTTATTGATAAATTCATCAAACTCCGGATCAGTCATCAAACGAGCTTCTTCCACTTGTTCATGATTAGGAAAGACTTCAACGGTAGTGTTCACAGCAGGCGGTACTACAACGGAATGCATCGGTGCAGGTCTGCCATAACCTTTGAACGTATCCATACTAACCACCTCTCTATTTACAAACTGAACGATTATCGTCACAGGTTCCGAAGTAAGTACAGGCGTACCGTTATCACGATGGAATTCCCATTCTTCCATATCACCGTCAAAACGCCGGAAATCAGGTTTTCCTAAAACGGACTCTACCTGCGATTGAGTCATTCCCTGATATATACCCATCATCTGTTTGGTAGATACATAGCTGGTAAAACAGCCACTGACCAATATTCCCAATGCCAAACACAGCATAATATGTATCTTTTTCATAACCGTATCGTTTTTAGTTAATAGTATCAACGTTTACCGTACCCTATGATAAAATCCTTCATCTTTTCCTTACTGGAGCCAAATGTCAGGGTATTAATCACCGTAAAGAAAGCTTCCTTATCTACAATCCGGGGATACATGATCTTCATAATCTCCATCCGGTCATCGTCGAATGTATACAGTTTGGTCAGTTGGAGACATTGGGCAGATGTGAAATCAGAACCAGCCAATGCAGCATTGAGCAACTTCATACGGTCATCTTTAAAAGGCTCATTCTTCATCTCTTTATAAAACGTTTGGAAGAGCTGATCGTTCATCACCCTGTTGTAACCATATCCCGGACGATGTTCTCCCTGTTCGGGACGGCTGGGTCTTTCCGGGCGCATGTTATCACGTCCGTCTACCCATATTTCTGTCACTCCTCTCCCATCAAAATAAACGAGATCTTTATATAATTTTTCTCCTTTCCATACTCGCTCTCCCGCACGGGTAAAGCGGGTGGCAAACACTTCAACAGTATAATGTCCGGGATTTAAATTGGCTATAAAGCAGGTAGTAGTAGGTAAACATATCTGGTTCCCTCCCAGGTAAACAAGAATCGGAGTATTCCCGCCATCGATACGGATTCCGTTAACAGACTGCGCTTGTAAGGAGAGGGCAGCGAACAGGATGCAGAAACTTATTATAATCTTACGCATAGCTTATCTAGTTTTTATTATTTATATCTTTAATCTGATAGCACAAAAATAGGGTGAGGAAACTCCCCACCCCAATGATTCTCTCTATTCGTATGTAGGGAAATCCCTATTCTGTTTAGGAATCCGCCAAAGCAATGCCATCCTCATGCAAGGTAATCAGACGTTTCTTATACAAGTCGCCCACTCCTTTCTTAAAGGTTTTCTTGCTAACACCAAACGTGTCATAAATATCTTCCGCAGGACTTTTATCATTCAAGTTGATCCGTCCTCCATGCGCTTTGATATAGTCGAGCAGCGTTTTCGAAAAATCGTCAATCTTTTCAAAACCGGGTTTCTGAAGAATCAGGTCTACCTTACCATCTTCACGCACCTGTTTCACAAAAGCTTTCATCTCCATTCCTGTTTCCAACGGACAGAATATTTCATTTTCATACAGCAAACCGCTATACTTATTATCTATAATCGCTTTAAAGCCCAAATCCGTCTTCTGCCAGATAAGGATATTCACTTCTGCTTCCGGAGTATATTCCGGCTTTTCTTTCAACAGATAACGTTCCACCTTTGCTGAAGCCACAATACGATAACTCTCTTCATCCAAATGCGCATGGACCACATATTTCCGCCCAACCTGCATTTTCATCTTCTGCTCACTGAACGGAACGAACAGGTCTTTCATCAATCCCCAGTTCAGGAAAGCTCCGTATTGATTCACCCAGGAGACTTCCAGACAGGCAAACTGACCTACCTGCACCAACGGAGTCAGCGTCGTAGCAATCAGTCTTTCATCCATATCCAGATAAAGAAACACGTTCAAAAAATCTCCTATCTTACAGTCTTCGGGCACATAGCGGGTAGGCAACAAAATCTCACCTTCTTCCCCACCATCGAGATATACGCCGAAATCTACTTCTTTCACGACTTCAAGCTGATTGAACTTTCCTAATTCGATGCTCATATTCTTATCTATTTATTGTAATAAGACACAAAGATAATCTATTTTGAATAGATCTCTCAAACAGTCAGCCATAACTTTTCGTTATCGGGCAAAACTATTTGCAATGAACAATCTGCTTTCTAATATGTTAACTTTGTAGCGACAAAAAGAAAAAGTAAATTATTCACCTTTAAACATATAAACTTATGGAATTTCTAACCAACGAGAAACTTACGATTGTAGGAGCTGCCGGAATGATCGGCTCCAATATGGCACAAACAGCCATGATGATGAGACTCACTCCGAATATTTGCCTGTATGATCCATTTGCCCCGGCTCTGGAAGGAGTAGCTGAAGAATTGTATCACTGCGGTTTTGAAGGTGTCAACCTTACATTTACTTCCGATATCAAAGAAGCACTGACAGGAGCTTCTTACATTGTCTCTTCCGGTGGAGCTGCCCGTAAAGCAGGTATGACCCGCGAAGATTTGCTGAAGGGAAATGCAGAAATTGCCGCTCAATTCGGTAAAGATGTTCATCAATATTGCCCAAACGTAAAACATATCGTTGTGATCTTTAATCCTGCAGACATCACCGGATTGATTACTTTGTTGTATTCAGGTTTGAAACCCTCTCAAGTTTCTACACTGGCTGCCTTGGACAGCACCCGTCTGCAAAACGAACTGGTGAAATTCTTCCATATCCCGGCTTCCGACATTCAGAATTGCCGTACGTATGGTGGTCATGGCGAACAAATGGCTGTATTCGCATCTACAACCAAAATAAAAGGAGAGCCTTTGACCGATTTCATCGGCACTACCCGTCTTCCATTGGCAGATTGGGAAGCACTGAAAGTACGTGTCATCCAGGGTGGTAAGCATATTATCGACCTGCGCGGTCGTTCTTCTTTCCAAAGCCCGGCTTATCTTTCTATCGAAATGATTGCCGCTGCTATGGGTGGACAACCTTTCCGCTGGCCTGCCGGAACGTATGT
>ERZ780094.890-NODE-890-length-10769-cov-3.351503_pt1 | contig 10769 bp, 9 predicted proteins | sample MGYA00511174_ERZ780094 | MGnify/ENA primary metagenome ERZ780094 (study PRJEB29588, sample SAMEA2148063) | human gut metagenome | biome: human gut; feature: human-associated habitat; material: faeces | place: Denmark | collected 2008/2010 ...
GCCGCACTGGCCCACTTCCCGGCGGACCATATATCCAGCCCAGTGCCCGATGCCTCCACCAAGTGCTTTCAGGATTTTGTCAAGTACACCCAACAGCAGGGCCTGCAGGTAGAGGTGCCCGCCGTGGGCACGATGTGGCCGCTGGGCGGCGCTACTGTGACCATGCTTGGCCCGGTGGCACAGTACAGCGACACCAACGATACCTCCATTGTGCTGCGCATCGATTACGGCTCCACCAGCTTCCTGCTGACCGGCGACATGGAAAAGACTGCGGAGACCGACCTTGTGAACAGCGGCGCGAACCTCAGGGCCGATGTGCTGCAGGTGGGCCACCACGGTTCCAGCACCTCCACCAGCTACCTCTTCCTGAACGCGGTGCTGCCGGAAATGGGCATCATCTCCTGCGGCGTGAACAACAAGTACGGCCACCCGCACGAGGAAACGCTGAGCATCCTGCGGGACGCCGGGGTGGATGTGTACCGCACCGACCTGCAGGGCACCATCACCATTGGCAGTGACGGCCAGAACTACACCGTGGGCACCGAGCACTTTGCGGCAGATTCCGCGCTGAACCCCACCGACCCGGCGGCATCCAGCACGGCCCAGCAGGCGTACATCGGCAATGTGAACAGCAAAAAGTTCCATCTGCCTACCTGCCCGAACCTGCCGGCAGAGAAGAACCAGATCCTCTTCTCCAGCTATCAGGAAGCCGTGGAAGCAGGCTATACGCCCTGTTCCAGCTGCATCAAATAAAGAACGAACTCCCCCAGTCTGCTTCACAGACAGCCCCCTCTGGGATGGGCCCTTTGGCAAAACCGAAAAGCTTACCTTTTCGACAGAGGCTCCCTCCTTGAGGGAGCTGGCACGGCGTGAGCTGTGACTGAGGGAGTTTTCTTTTATCCGCCGCTCTGCGGGATTGATAAAATCCCACAGGTGCGGTATACTTAAGACCACTTTATTTCAAAAAAGCAAGGAGGTGCGGCGGATGATCGGTGCACCGCAGCCGCTGGTGCTGGCAAAACCGGCGGCAATCGATACAGCACAGGCAGCGCGGTATTTCGGGGCCAGAGGGGAACCGGACGACCGCACCATGACCCTGTTGGAAACATGCGCCATGCCGCTGCTGGCGGCGGCAACTCCCCGGGCGGTCTGGCTGGAAGCGGACACGGCTGCCCTTGCCGAAGCAGGCATCCTGCGGGGTGGGGATGTGATGAAGCATCTGGAAAACTGCCCGCCGGCGGTGCTGCTGGCCGTGACGCTTCCGGGTACGCGCGGGCTGCTGCGCCTCATGGGAACGCCGGAGGAGCAGATGGACTACGCGTTCAACTATATCTTCATTATTTTCGTCGGCATCCCCACGACGATCCTTTATAATATGGGTGCGTGCGTCCTGCGTGCGCTGGGCGACAGCAAATCGCCGGTGTGGTTCCTGGCTGCGGCCTCGGCCATCAATATTGTCCTCGATCTGCTGACGGTGTGCGTGCTCGGCTTGGGCGTGGCAGGCGCGGCGATCGCAACGGTCGTCTCGCAGCTCGGCTCGGGGCTGCTGTGCGTCGGGTATCTCAAAAAGCACTTCCCGATCCTGCGCATGGAAAAGGACGACTGGAAGCTCCGGCGGCCGGAGGTCATGCGCCTGCTCGGCATGGGCGTGCCGGTCGGACTGCAGTTCTCCATCACGGCCATCGGCTCCGTCATGCTGCAGAGCGCCGTCAATTCCCTCGGCGCGGTGTGCGTGTCGGGTGTCGCGGTGGCGGGGAAAATTTTTATGCTGCTGGCCTGTCCGTTCGATGCGTTGGCCATGGCGGCCACGAACTTTACGGGCCAGAATCTCGGCGCGGGCAAGTATGACCGCATCAGGCAGGGGACGTATGCCTGCCTGTTCATCGGCATCCTGTACTGCGTCCTGTACATCCTGATCGCGCAGTTCGGCACGCGGTATCTGTCGCTTCTGTTCATGAACGCGGACGAGGCGGCAAGCGTCATGTCCTACACGCAGCAGTTGAGCGTCGCCAATGCCTACGCAACGCCGCTGCTGCTGGGCGTCAACGTGCTGCGCCTGTCCATTCAGGGCATGGGCTACAGCCGCCTGTCTCTGATCTCAGGCCTTCTGGAGATGCTTGCGCGCACGGCGGTGAGCCTTTGGGCCGTGCCTGCGTTCGGCTTTGACGCGGCCTGTCTGGCAAGCCCGCTTGCGTGGCTGCTGGCCGACTGCTTCCTCGTGCCCGGCTTCTACGGCTGTCTGAACGCCAGACGCCGTCAGGCTGCCCGCGTCCGGAAGGAGCTGCCGGAAGAATAAAAACAAAAAAGCGGGGCTGCAGCGAGTTTCATTTCGCTGCAGCCCCCTTTTGCAATTAGCGGTCGATATCGACCCACTCGTAGCCGAGGTAGGTTGTGAACGCTTCCTTGAGGATGTCCTTGTAATGGCCCTCGCAGATGGCAGTGTGGTGCTTGAAGCCGCCCTTGGCGAGCGTGATGCACTTATCCTGCAGGTGCGGGATCTCCGCCACGCCGCCGCAGCCAAAGTACCCGCCCCCGAGGGGATCGTCGGTGAACTTGGCCTCGGATGCGTAGATGACGATCTTGCCGTCCTTGGTCTGGCAGTTGGAGATGGTGATGGGCATGGGCTTGATGCGGCCCTCATTGCAGCCCCAGCCGGAACCCGGATCGTTCTTGGCGAACATCTTGTGCTCGGTGACGGTGCCCTTGCCGGCCATCAGGCTCTGGGCGACCGGGCCGCAGTGGAACAGAATGATCTTGTCCTCGTCGTCGCCATAGTTGTTGTTCCAGTCAAGCACAGCGGCCGGGCCTTCGGAAGCAAGGCTCATGGCGCGCATGGAAATGGCAGAACACATGTCAATCTCGCAGGATGCGACGATGCCGCGGTCGTTCAGCTCGGAGAGCAGCACGCACGGGCAGATGCGCAGATACGTCTCCATCTCGTTCCAGCAGCGCAGCGCCAGCGCGTCCAGATGGTATTCTTCGATGTACTCGTCGAGCACGACGGAGACCTTCGCCAGCGTCAGGGCGTTGGAGGCCGGGACGAGCGAGAAGTCGGTGTAGTTTTTCAGACGCTCGAGCTTGGCCAGGACGACTGCATCGTCGTCGGCCTTGGCGCGAACCTTTTCAAAGACCTCAGACAGGTCGAAGGACTCGACGTTGATGCCGTTTTTCTGCATGGCAACCTCGTCGAAGCGGACGGTCTTGAACGCGGTGGTGCGTGCGCCGATGCAGCCGAGGTTGAAGCGCTTCATGCCGTTGACCACGCGGCAGATGGCGGCGAAATCACGCAGGTTCTCCTGGAACTTGGCGCTCAGCGGATGCACGACATGGGGCTTGAGCACCGTGAACGGGACATTGTACTGACAGAACACGTCCGTGACGGAGAACTTGCCGCAGTAGGCGTCGCGGCGGTGGGCAAAGTCCATCTTGCCGATCTCGTCGGGATAGGCCTGCATGAGGATGGGAACGCCCGCGTCCTGCAGCGCGGTGATCGCGCCGTTTTCGTCGGCAAAAATGGGCATGGAGAAAATCACGCCGTCATACTGGCCCTCGTGCTCCTTGAGCCACTTGGCGTAAAGCAGGCCCTCGTCGCGCGTCTCAACGCCGCCGTAGCGGGTCAGCTCCTTGTCCATCATGATGTAGTCATAGCCGGCGTCGGTGACGGCCTTGACCATGTCGTCGCGTGCGCCGTAAATCAACTCGCCGGGCATGAAGCCGCGGTTGCAGAAGCAGAGGGCAAAGGTCATTTTCTTTTTCATGGTTGATTCCTCCTGTTATTTATCCGAACAGTTTTTCCTGGTTTCCTTCGATGCGGAACGAGCGGATGATCTCGCACGTGCGGGTATAGACGGCGGCGCGGGCCTTTTCCACGTCGTTCGTCTCACCCAGCGTGCGCTCGTAGGTCTGGCGGATCTCGGTGCCGACATTGATCTTCGCGATGCCGTTTGCAATGCCATCGAGAATGCACTGGTTGTTGATGCCGGAGCCGCCGTGCAGGACGAGCGGGATATTCGTGACCTTGCTGAGGTCGGCGATGTGCTCGATGTCCAGCCGGGCCTCGGGCTTTTTCTGGTTGCGCACGCCCTCGGCGATCGCACCGTGGATGGAGCCGACGGCGATGCTCAGCCAGTCGCACTTCGTCTCTTCCGCAAACTGCTTCGCCTCTCCGAGGTCGGTAAAGCCCTTCTTCGTGCGGAAAATCTCTTCATAATCCATGTTCGCGCCTGCGCCCTCGTGACCCATGACGGAGCCGAGCTCGGCCTCGCAGGCGATGTCATTTGCGTGCGCAAAGTCTGCGACCTGCTTCGTCACAGCGATGTTCTCCGCAAGGCTCAGGCGGCTGCCGTCGACCATGACGGACTGATAACCTGCCTTGACGGCACGCTCGAGAATGGGCATATAGTCCACGCGTTTCTGATCCTCGTCGATGACGGGCACGTGGTCGAGGTGCAGAAGGGTGTATTTCGGGTCATAATACTTGAAATACTCCTCCGCGACAGCCTCGAGGCTCTGCGCCTCGAACTTTTCCCATTCCAGCCGCGCGACCTGCAGCATGGCGACGGTCTTTTCGTCGATGATGGCCTGCGCGACGGGCTTTGCCATCGGCAGATAGGGGATGTTGAACGCCGGGACGATGGTATGGTGCTGCCATGCCAGCCGGACGGCTTGCTGTGCTTTCATATGGATCTCTCTCCTTAAATATTTATTTCTGCTTGAGCGCTTCGAACTGCGCCTCGTTTTCGAGCATTGTCAGCCGCACGCCATAGGTCTTCTTCTCGCCGGGGGCAAGCATCTGCAAAAGGCCCTTTTCGCGCATCACGTCGCGGCCGTCGGGGTAGCAGTTGCCGGGTTCAAGGCCCATAACATAGTCCTTGACGCCCATCATCTTCCACTGCGTAAAGCAGTTGAGGCTGGACGAGTCGAACGAAATGGCAAGGCCGTAGCCGCGGTCATGGTTGAAGATAGCGGCAAGGCCGGGTTTGCCATTGAAAGCGTGATAATAGCACTGCTCCTCAAAGCCGGGCGTCGGGGTGAGGACTTTATTCCACGTGTCCAGATCCTCCGCGGCGTGCGCGTTGCGGGGCGTGACCCCGGCGGCGGGGATATAGAGCTCTGCCGCCTCAGACAGCATGGGGTAGCCCATGTTCATGTGGTACAGGATCATGACCGGGGAGGCCTCGCCGCCGACGTTTTCGATTTCGTCGGTGACGGTGATCTCATTCGTTTTCTTCGAGCACGTGATCGTGCGCGTCAGAATGAGCTTTTCGGCGAAGATCTGCGCGTGGCGCATGACGGCCTTGACCCAGATCCTTTCATCGTCCATGTCCCAGAGCAGACGCTCGGCGGGAATGTTGTCGACTGCACCGTGCAGCGGCAGGCGCACGCCCTCGTCCGTGCAGGGCGAACCGACGGCCAGCAGACCGCAGGTGGTCAGAAAGCCCGCCGTGAAATTCTTGAGCCAGCCCGCTTCCTTATCATCATAGTAAGCAGGGGCGACGTAGCCGTTTGCCGAGAAGAAGCCGCAGTTTTCGCCGCGGAAATGCAGGCGGGAAATATCTGCGCAGCGGTCGGCGGAGACGGTGAAGTCCAGCCCTTTGCCGTTTCGTACCTGCAAAAGGCGCATGCCGTCGCCCTTGCCGCCGGTCAGCCGGTATTCCTCCACGCCGAACAGCTGCGATTCGTGTCCGTAATATGCGCGTTCGTTCATTTGGATGCTCCTTTCAGTCCAGACGTACATACAGACAGAAAGCCTGTACGTTGTTCCTTCTATCCTAGAATAACAGAAAAAACGTACAGGCAATAGTGATTTTTGTACAAAATCCGAAAAAATTATTTTTTGTCCGCCGCTTCGCTGCCGCTCTCCAGTTTTTTTCGGTATTCGCGCGGGGAACAGCCGAATTTCCGGTGGAAAACCTTGGAGAAATAGTTGTAGTCGTAAAAGCCGACGTTGGACGCGATCTCGGAGATCTGCATTGCCGTGGTGCGAATCATCTGCTCGGCCATGGAGATACGCTTGCTGCGGATATAGTCGGCGACGGAGGAATTGAAGCTCGTGTGGAAGATCTGATAGAGCTCAGCGCGCGAGACGGAAAAATGCGCGCACAGGTGCTCGATGGACAGATCCCAGGCGATGTTGTCGTTGATGTATTTTTCGATCTGCTGCGCCGTGTCGAGATTGCGCACCTCAAGCATCCGCTGGTGGTAAATGTGGCTGATGCAGGCGTCGAGAATGTTGCAGGCGGCCTTGATCTCGTCCGGGGAATAGTGCAGCTGCATATTGTAAAGCGAACGGCACTCCTCTTCGTCGATGCCAAACTGCGCGGCGTAGGCCGCGATGGTATGGAACTCCGCGTCCCGGCCGTTCGTGGCCTGTCCGATGCAGATGAACGCGACGATCACGCCTTCATAATACAGCGGCGCAAGATATTCCGTCAGCCCCGCGTGACATCGGTACTGCACGGGCTTTCTCGTGCGGCGGCAGGTCTGCATATGGGCGGCGTCGCAGCTGTGGCAGCGGCGCTCAAATTCCGGATTTTCCCGCATTCTTGCGCAGAAGGGATAGAGCTTGATGGGGGTGGACGCGCATTCCTCAAAGTCTGTATCAAAGATGCAGAGCTTCAGCCCCGTCAGCGTGTAAAAATCGTGCAGCAGCTCCGTCAGACCGGCGTTTTTCAGATCCAGCATATCGGCGGCTCCTTCCGGAAAAGTAGTAAATTCGTATGCGGGGACAAGTCGAATTCTCCCCTGTTTTCTTCTAATTTATATTGTATCAATCTGAAAAAAAGAATGATATATGGCAATATGCACAAAAATAGCACCTCCTTTTTTACGGTTTTAAAGATGTTTTTCTCTACTTTGGAAACGTTTTTTACTAGTCCTTTCATTTCCCGCATGGTAAAATACAATCACGAACGGGACTTTCCGTTTCGACACTAATTTAGGAGGAATTACACAATGAAGAAGATCATCGCTTTGCTGCTTGCAGTGATGATGGTTCTGGCCATGGCCGCCTGTGCCGCCAAGACCACCGACACCCCGGCTCCCGCTGAGACTGACAACAAGACCGACGCAGTCCAGGAAACCGCTACCGAGGCTGCTGCCGACGGCAAGACCGAGCTGAACATCGGCGTTCTCGTCTGGAAGTATTCCGACACCTACGGCTCCTCTGTCCGTGTTGCCATGGACAAGTACGCCAAGGAGATCGGCGCTGAGAAGGGCCTGACCATCAACCTCGAAATGCAGGACGGCAACGACGACCAGGCTACCCAGAACAACCAGGCCGACGTTATGTTCGCCGCAGGCAAAGACCACATCATCATCAACCTCTGCGACACCTCCGCTGGCCAGTATCTGGTTGACCTTGCCAAGCAGTACAATGTCCCCATCTCCTTCTACAACAAGGAGCCTGTTGACTCCACGATCGTGACCGGTTCCAACTCCATCTTCGTCGGCACCAAGCCCGAAGAGGCCGGCATCATGCAGGGCGAGATCCTCGCTGACCTGTATGCCGCCAACCCCGAGCGCGTCGACAAGAACGGCGACGGCAAGGTCGCTACCCTTGAGTTCGAAGGCGAGATCAACAACCCCGAAGCCATCGCCCGTACCGAGTATTCCCTGTCCACCGCGATCGAGAAGGGCGTTCCCTGCGAGATGATGACCGAGAACCAGGTCGCTAACTGGGATACCGCCAAGGCACAGGAAATGATGACCGCGCAGATCGCTTCCCTCGGCGTTGAGAACATTGAGGTCGTCTTCTGCAACAACGACGACATGGCCATCGGCGTCATCGCTGCGCTGAACGAGGTCGGCTACAACCTCGGCGACGGCGGCGACGAGATCATCGTCATCGGTGTTGACTGCACTGATACGGCTGTTGAGTACATCAACGCCGGCAAGCTCTATGGTACTGTCAAGCAGGACGGCGACGCAATGGGCAAGGCCAACATCCTCATGGCCATCAACGGCGCTCTGGGCAAGGATTGGCTCGACGGCACCGACTACACCATGGCTGACGACGGCTTCTCCATCCGTATCCCGTACGCAAAGATCACTGCGGAATAATCTGTTCAGACCATTCTGCTGATCTTAGTTAAGAGAATCGTAATCGAATCAGGTGGCCCTCCGGGGCCACCTGATTATGCAAAAAGGAATTGGTGATACACTTGGAAGAAAACTACCTGCTCGAAATGCTTGATATCGAAAAGCAGTTCCCGGGCGTCAAGGCGCTGGACCATGCCAAGCTCCAGCTGCGTCCCGGCTCCATCCACGCCCTCATGGGCGAGAACGGCGCCGGTAAATCGACGCTCATGAAGTGCCTGTTCGGTATCTATAAAAAGGACGCGGGCTCCATCCGGATGAACGGCAAGGAGATCAATTTCACCAGCCCGCGCAACGCCCTCGATCACGGCGTAGCCATGGTGCATCAGGAGCTCAATCAGGTGCTCTACCGCAGCGTCATGGAAAATATGTGGCTGGGCCGGTTCCCGCTGAAGGCCGGACTGGTCGACCACAAGAAAATGTACAACGACACCAAGGCTGTTCTGGACGATCTGGAAATTAAGGTCGACCCGAAGACGATCATCGGCACCATGGCCGTTTCCCAGCGCCAGATGCTTGAGATCGCGAAGGCAGTCTCCTATAACGCAAAGATCCTCGTGCTCGACGAGCCGACGGCCATGCTCGACCCGGCCGGCCGGCGCGAGGTCATTGACACGGTGACCAAACTCTGCCGCGAGCAGGGCATCACGGTCGTGCTCATTACGCATCATATGGAAGAGTGCATCGGCGCTGACCGCGTCATCGTGCTCTCGAACGGCGCCGTCGTTGCCGACGGTGCGCCGAAGCAGGTCTTCTCGCAGGTCGAGCTGCTGAAACGGGAGGGCCTCACCGCGCCCGTCACCGTCCGGCTGCTGCACGCGCTGCGCGCGCACGGCATGGACGTGCCGCTCGACGCGCTCACGGTCTCCGACTGTGCGGATGCTGTCGCCGCCGCCCTGAAACCGTAACCGCCGATCTTCACCGATAGATAAAGGAAACGAAATTATGACGCCAATCATCCGGGTGGATCACCTCCGGCACGTCTACAGTGCCGGGACACCTTTTGAAAAAGTCGCCATCGACGATATTGACCTCGCCATCCCCGCCGGGCAGTTCGTGGGCATCATCGGCCACACGGGCTCCGGCAAGAGCACGTTCATCCAGCACCTCAACGGTCTGCTCGCGCCCTCGTCCGGCACCGTGCTCTTCGATGGGGAGGACATTCACCGCAGCAAGGCCGCCACGCGCGACGTGCGCTTTCAGGTTGGGCTCGTCTTTCAGTATCCCGAGCACCAGCTCTTTGAGGAGACGGTATATCAGGACATCGCCTTCGGCCCAAAAAACGCCAGGCTCTCCACGGAGGAGGTCGATGCGCGCGTGCGCGAGGCCGCGCGCTTTGCCGGCGTGGACGCCGCGCTCTTCGAGCGCTCGCCGCTTGAGCTCTCCGGCGGGCAGAAGCGCCGCATCGCCATTGCCGGCGTGATCGCCATGCGCCCCAAGGTGCTCATTCTTGACGAGCCGACGGCCGGCCTTGACCCCGCGGGCTGCCGCGGCGTGCTTGAAAACATCGCCGCCTACCGGCGCGAGACCGGCTCGGCCGTCCTGCTTGTCACGCACAGCATGGACGATGCCGCGCGCATCGCCGACCGGCTCATCGTCTTTCACGCCGGGCATGTCGCCTTCGACGGCGCACCGGCGGAGGTCTTTGCCCACACGCAGGAGCTGCTCGATATCGGTCTCGACGTGCCGCAGGCTGCGCGCATCGCGCAGGTGCTGCGCGACCGGGGCATTCCGCTCCCGCCGTCGATCTATACCCTCGAGCAGCTCACGGACGCGCTGCTCGCCGCCGGAAAGGAGACGGGCGTATGCTGAAAGATGTCACCCTCGGCCAGTTTTTCCCCGGCAGCAGCATCGTGCACCGGCTCGACCCGCGCTGCAAGCTCCTGCTGACCATCGTCTATATTGCGGCGCTGTTCACGGCGAAAAGCTATGTGTCCTACGCCGTCATGCTGATCATTACGGGCGTGTGCATCGCGCTCTCGCGCATCCCGCTGAAAGTCATCCTCCGCGGCCTCAAGCCGCTGTGGATCATCATCGCACTCACGGCCGTGCTCAATATCTTCTTCACGCCCGGGCGCGAGCTCGTGTCCTTCTGGAAGATCACCATCACCTGCGAGGGCCTGATCCGTGCCGTGTTCATGGTCCTGCGTATCACGATGCTCATCGCAGGCACGTTCCTGCTGACCTATACCACGTCGCCCATCGCGCTCACCGACGCGATGGAGATCCTCTTCGGCCCGCTCAAAAAGCTCAAAGTGCCCGTGCACGAGATGAGCATGATGATGTCCATGGCCCTGCGCTTCATCCCCACGCTCATCGAAGAGACGGACAAGATCATGTCCGCGCAGAAAGCGCGCGGCGCCGATTTTGAGACCGGCAACCTCTTTCAGCGCGCCAAGGCGCTGCTGCCGCTGCTGGTGCCGCTGTTCGTGTCGGCGTTTCGCCGTGCGGACGAGCTGGCCGTGGCCATGGAGTGCCGCTGCTATCACGGCGAAGAGGGCCGCACGCGCATGAAGCAGCTCACCTGGTGCACGCGCGACACGCTGGCCATGGTCTGGAGCGCGCTCGTGCTCGCCGGGGTCATCGTGCTCGCGAGGTTCGGCCTGTGAGACGCAACATCGCCCTGCGCCTGCAGTATGACGGCACGGCCTATCACGGCTGGCAGGTGCAGA
>ERZ780094.904-NODE-904-length-10665-cov-2.600283_pt1 | contig 10665 bp, 10 predicted proteins | sample MGYA00511174_ERZ780094 | MGnify/ENA primary metagenome ERZ780094 (study PRJEB29588, sample SAMEA2148063) | human gut metagenome | biome: human gut; feature: human-associated habitat; material: faeces | place: Denmark | collected 2008/2010 ...
GTTGGGTAGGGTGGTGGGTTGTTGGGAGGGGACTGAATTTGCTCATCGTGATACTCCTTTTTATGATCCTTGCTTTGTGTGTGGGATAAGCGTTGTACACTATAAAGGCGCTATTTAGCAGCACCAAAGGCCAGTGAATCGGATTATAGACCGACCACCAAATGAAGACGTATGTCTTTCGAAAGACATACTCAGTGGACACCTTTATAGTGTTAGTGGCTCTCTTACGCCGAACCTCGCGCTACTGGTCAGGTAGACTAATTGATCTAAAAAACAATTAGTGGAACCATTTTGGAAGTATTATATTTTTTTATTAATAAATTTGTAAAATGCCAAAAGCTTCTACAAACCGTATGATTTATAATGCAAACTATAACAAAGTGGGTCAGTGCATTTATAATAAAGATCTATGGAATAGACCTTTATTAGATTTTGAATGGAATAGGTTTCATATATGCCAATATTTTAAAAAACGATCATATATGCTATACAAGACGTTATTAGTCTTAACTGTTTATTCAACTACATATTTTTTACAAAACTGTTTTTTTGCGTTTCCGAAAATCAGGAATGCAATGATGGACTTTTTAAACAAGTATTTCCTTGTTAGTATCGTTGAGCTTGTCAATTTCAGATTACGTAAATCAATAGCAAATAGTATAGCCTGAATTATTTCAAATTAAAGATATTGTTTTTTTAATGTAAAATACTTTTGTTGAGCTGACATACCACAATATGGATCATGAGCATGTTCAGATTTTTTATTGTTTTAATTTACTTCAACAAATGTTTCCTGCTGGAATTGCTGAGGTGAATTTTTTGTCATATTTCGCAAACACGACAAAAAAGCAAAAAGAGAGCCCACATTCTTTTTTTAACGAATGTGAGCTCTCTATTTTTTGATACAAAAAAAGAGCATCTAAATGACTTAGATACACTAAACTTATACTTCTTTTAACAACTCAATTTTATAATATTTTTATTCAAAAGTCAATGCATTTTATCAATAAAATAAAAATTTATCTGAAGTTTATGCGTTTTCAACAAGGAATAACAAGCGTATTCGGATATAATGTACAAATTGATTGGCGGAAAATATCAACTATCTAAGTTGAACACTCATTATATAATAAGAAAGGCAGTGAATTTCACTATTGATGGTATCTTTGTTATAAGCTTGAATAAGTAAAGATACCGAGTAACTTATTATTCTATTTTATTATGAGCAGTATAAGAAAAGAGATAGATATAACATATAAGTCAATTACATCTTTTTTTATATTGCAGCTAATTATAGGTGCTTTGTCAATAAAAAACTGAGCCACTTATCCTTATTTCTTATTTATTTGCTTACTTATTATAGTTTTATGTTTATATAAATGAAAATTTGTTGCTTTCTAATGCATTATCTTTAAAACTACTTGAGCTATTGCTTTTTTAGGGCAAACTTGATATAGAAAATAAACAACTATTATTTGCGATATATCTTCTTAATTTTGAATATATAATATGTCATTTATTTTCTTATCTTATAAGTTGAACAAATATATCAAGTAATACAATTTTATTTATAATTATAAACAGTGTTATGGTGATCTGTCGTGGTGCTGCTTGTATCTTTTTCTGGGAAATATATATGCTTTCTTTTTTTGCTATGTCAAAAAGATTTTGCAAGAATTCTTGGCTATCTTCAAACATCACTTTTTTGCGTCTTTTTATTTAATTCTCTTTTTTATATTCCAGAAATCTGTATACTGTATTATGGCGGTGGTGTTGACAAAAACGAAAAATATGGTATAATGAATGCAGGAAGTGAAGCAATGTATAGAAAAACCAGAGCAGGCTATATTGAGCCTATGCCGAAGAAACAGACGCTTACCTGAAAAGTAAGAATGCTGAGGCTATTACTTACAATGACAAGACCATATTGCTTAAACAAAATCCAGGCAGAGCCAGTGTTTTTGAAGAACTTATCCATGCAACACAATATCGCAACGGAGAAAATGACGGAAGTTATGTTTCAAGACTTAATTGCGAGATCAAGGCACAGAAAAAGCTTTTACGAAACAACAAAGCTTATAAGTTGACAGAAGCTGAGGTCGAACAAACAAAAATTGCTTTGCAACAGTATGAAAGTGAATTAAAGGCATATAATGAAAAAGGAGGCGACTGATATGTTTAAAGTTCTTGATGTATTTAAAATCGGCGATATGTTGTCTGTTACTTTGGACGGCAAGTGTGAAATGCTCAAAAATGGTACAAAGTTGTACGATAAGAGTGGCAGGACATATGAAGTCGTTTCAGTAGCAATGACAAGATACAATGACCCGTCAGATATTGCAAAAAGTACAACTGTGCTGTTGAAAGCTTGCGATATCGAAACAGGTTCGGAACTCTTTATCGCATAAAGAGAAACGGCATAAATAATTTTACCGCTTGACTAAGGTCGGGCGGTATTTTTATACCCAAATATCGGAACTAAGCACCTTAACGGGTGCTTTTTTCATACACAAACTAGCCATAAGGGACTCTATCGACAATGGCATAGATCTTCATTGTCACAAAAAATGTTTCGCTAGATCAGATGCTATGAATATAACAGAAATCCAGCAAAGGTGAGAATGAAATCCACCACTCCACAAATTTCAACTATTTCGCAAAATATCAAACCATAGCAAAAATAAGAACAAATTCGTAAAGTATATCTAATAGTATTGTATTTTATACCATCTTGTAGTATAATGTACATATGACAGAAGCCATAAATCAGCTAAGAACAGGACGAATATATGAAGAAATTACTTATCTCTATTTGTGTGGCAGTGGGCGTATATTTTGCATTTAGCAATACAATTGATGAATTTCTGTATCCAGAGAAAAGACCGGGATTGAATACATACGACACATACACCACCACAACACAGCAGACCACTACCGCAGTTACTCAGCAAACACCCATAGTCACTGATGAGGACGGATATGAGCCCCGTGATGACCGAAAGCCTGACTATGTTCAGCCTGCAGACCCCACATGGTCGAAAAGGACTTTTAACTGGACGAGCTATGACAAACGATATACCTTTGAAATATCAATGAATATTCAGGACGATATGTATGAATATTATCATAGTCTTTTGAGATACTCATATGTGAAAGATTATCATAACTATGTAAGTGACGACAATAATCATAAGCTCGTAAAACAGCTTGCAGACGAAATAAAAAGCCTTTGCGACCAATGCGGTTATGGCGAATCTGAGACTATAAGAGAAACTGCAAATTTCGTGCAGAGCATAGAGTATGTTGACGACATGACCTCAACGGGATATACTGATTTTCCAAAATATCCTCTGGAAACGCTTTATGACCAGTGCGGTGATTGTGAGGACTCGTCCATACTTTTGGGAGCTTTGCTCAAAGAACTTGGCTATGGCTGCATTTTTATTGAGCTTCCTGAACACGTTGCAATAGGAGTAAAGGCAACAGACGACGCCCCCGGCACGTACTATGATTACAATGGAAGTCATTATCTTTACATAGAAACTACCAACTCCGGCTGGGATATCGGAACGCTTCCTGATGATTTCAACGAGGAAAAGGCTAAGATATATGATGTGTGGTAAAATTTCAAAAGCCCATAGATGCGATCAATGTGATCGGGTCTGTGGGCTTTTTTATTATGTTGGATATCAGAGATTTATCTAATTACAAAATAGAAATCTTGAGTCTGCTATGTTCTATCCTTAAAGAAATCCGCCCATTGGGGATTTTCTTTATCAAAAATCTGTTTCTGCTCTTTTGTTAATTTATAAGGATAATCATGGAACATATTAAATTCAGTGGTTTTGTCAAAGCTGAATATCCACACTCCGATAACTGTAGGGTCATCTTTCCACCAAATAGTATCGGTTTCTTTGTTTTTGTACCATATGTTTGGCACTGCGCTTGACCTCTTTTCATAAATCACATTCTTTTGCAATTTCAGTACATTCAATCTCAAGCTGAATTATCAAGTCTTAGATTATCAACGCTGAAATACGTGGCTTCAAAAATTCAAATGTCATATTAATTTTGGCAAACTATTTTTTCTATCCTGCAACAATGTCTCTTATTATCATCATAACTGATCCTCTCTTCTTGTCGATTTTTTTGTTGCTTTTATTATATCATTTTTCTGTAGCAAAAACAAGGTGTAAAAAAAGTTTATTGTATGAGAAATACACTATCAAATATCTCGCAAAAAAATATAAGAAAAAAAGAATATATCATAATTGTGCCGAATTGGTTCGGTAAACTGTACTATATGGGCGTTATAATATATACAGAAGCTTGAAAAGGGAATAAATTCAAAAAACACACCACAGACCATTTTAGAACAGTAAACAGAACCTTAAAGGTGCTATAATAAGCACATAAGTTCAAGACAGAGTTGATACGGAGGTAAGGCTATGAAAAAGAACACAAAGATTTTTAACACAGAGGTCATTGAGAGATTGGCATTGTCAGATAACATTCCACCATTTGACGAGCAAAGAAAGGGTACACAGGTCATCATGATCGAGGAGGGCAAAAAGACGGTGATATATGATGATTATTCTATGTACTGTGACGCTGACGCAAGAAAGTGGAGAGTAGAGGCATACAACAGAAAAGACGGCAGAAAGCTTGACAGATTGTGTATGTGCGGAGGCGTTTATCCTACAAGAAAAAGGGCTATAGCTGAGATAGACAGATTTGCATACAGAGGTAAAAATCTGGTGTTCTTTGTCCTGCCAATAGATTTTACATATGACAAAAAGGCTATGATATGGCAGGGCGAGGAGCAGTATTCATGCGATGATAAGCTAGTCCTTGCAACTAAAAAAGAGCTTGTGGAAGAAAGCAAAAAGCGCATGAAATTCATGACAGACAGAATGGGGAGTGGAAGAATAAACAGAAAGAAGCTCACAAAAGCGGAAGCAGAGACTCTGGCGGCGTTTGATGAGTTTCAGAAGTATCGTGAGGATAAGTGTTATCCATATGCTATCATAGGTGGCAATGCAGTGCTTTATGTTAGTCCGTACAAAAACGATTGGAAAGCCGAGCGTGAGTGCCTTGATATGAAAGGCGACGGCATAGACGGCTGTGTTTCAGCCTTTGTGTATAACAGTATAACTCCTGAAACAAGCGAGAAAGGAGATATTTTTTTCAAGATAATTTCAAATACTATAATTCGTGTGGCGTAGCTGATTGACAGGGATATATTCCCTGTGATACAATATAATTATAGAGATAATTGTTATAGGAGGGCGAACTATGGCAGAAAAGGAAAATATAAAAGATAAGCTTGAAAACCTGAAAGAGGGGCATAGAAAGAGCAATAAGGATATCATAGAGTCGCTGTTTGCGATTCTGGGGTATCTGAAAAATAATACAGATGTGGACAATCCCACAAGTCAGACGCAAATGCGCAAGGTGGAGGAAATAAGCGAATATCTTGGCACAAAAAGTACATTTCACAACAAAATGGTAAACATGGCGATGGCCCTTGATTCCGCTGACGGCGTGACTTTGAATGAAAGACGTGACTGTAGATTGATGTTTGACTCCATAGACGCACTTATCAAGGAATATGAAAGCGACGAGTATTTTGATGACGATGATGACGAACTGACCCTTGCGGAGAAAATAAACTCTGTGAGAGGTATATACTACAATCACCCATTTTCAAAAAGCGAGGTCACAGATCTTATAAATGCCGTGAAAATGTCAAAGGCTATAGACGAGGATAAAAAGCCTGACCTAATTGAGCGTATAAAAACCGAGCTTGCTTCAAGCCATTATAAGGAGTATACCTGCCCCATATACAACACCGAAAATACAGATTCTCAGAGGCTAAGAGAGAATCTGAATACTATCCAGCAGGCGATCAGCAACAGGCAGCAGATAGCCTTTAAGTTCAATTATTATACCACAGAATATGACCTGAAAGCCAGCCAATATATACTCAAACCTGTTTTGACAAAACGCAAGGACACTTTTGTAAGCCCGCATTTTATTGTTGCTGATAAGGGCAGGTTTTATATGCTCGGATGTTTTGAAAGCGACAAGCCGAGATATACAGAGGGCAAAAAGAAGCTTTGTATATATCGTATCGACCTTATGTCGGATATCAAAATAAGAAAGATAGGCAAAAGCTTTGCGGCGGCAACAGGTGCAGATAAGGTCAATAATGCCGTTCAAGGGAGCAGTTACGAGCGCTTTAAGAACAATCACCTTGGCATGAGCTATGACAGCCCTTCAATTGTTACCTTGAAAGTGAGAAATCCATATAAAACAGGAACGAACAATCTTACTTTTATCCATGACAGCTTTGGCGAGGATTATAAGATAATAACGGAGAAGTATAAGAAGGAACATAAGCTCCCTAAAAATCAGACGGATTTTGAGATAGTTGAAGTAAGGACAAGCCCTTACGGCATAGTAAATTGGGCTTTGCAGTATTCAGACAAGGTGGAGGTGCTAGGACCTGAAAATGTGGTCAAGAGCATAAAAGAGCGAGTTGAAGAACTCTGTAAAAAGTATAATGTGAATGTTTAGGAGAAAAAGTTATGGAAACTAACAAAAAGATAAAATCGTATGGACTTACTAGTTTGAATGGAGACTATAAGAAGTATCTGCTATATCTGTTGGAAAATGAATATGAATTTTATAAAAGCAAAGATGAGGCGGAGGACGCATGCTGTGAGCTGTTAACAAAGCTCAACAAATCTGGTGATATAGTATATGATGTGTGTAAGAGTGAATGCAAAATCTATAATGACCCTGACGGTAAGGAAAATGAAAAGTTTTATAGAGCCCTGTCAGATTTTCTTAATGCATCAAGAATAAGTCGGAAAAATAATAAAATTTTGTCATTTGAAGCAAATGAAGATCCACACGGGATGATAACTGTTTACTATAAGAATCAAAACGGTAAAAAACATGGTTTCACACTACATTCAGACCAGCTTGGTTTCAGCGCAGTTCCATGTACATATTTTAAACAGAATTATCCATTAAGCCGATATCTTGAAATGCAGAGAAACAAATCAGAGAATGATCAGGCAAAGGCAGCCGATTTTTTAACCAAATATGTTTATACCACGAGAACGCTTGGCGGCTCTTTTCTTTGGCCTGAGAGTTGGCATAGAGATTATAATATGGGAAGAGGTAATGGAAGCTATATTGAGGATAGAGTTGACCTTACTTTGTTAGAAATAAAACACATATATGAATTTAGAAAATTGGAAAGCTTGCTTCCATATAGTAGAGATCTTCTTTTCAACCGACATAAAAATCAATATGCTGATAAATGGTTTGGCTTTTTTGATAGCTTTGAAGATTATGTCGACTTCTTTATGTTCAACAATTTTGTAAAGGCTACAGTAAAAAATGGTAAAAAAGAGTATATGCCTATAAATATTCTTACGGGAAAAGCCTTTGAAACAGAATATCCAGGGTATAAAACAAACACTCTCAAAGAAATCGAAGACGAAAAACAGCTAAAAGCAATGCTCGAACGAGTTAGGAATATGGTTGAAAAGAGAACAAAGAAAATGGAAGACCTGATAAACGAATACAACCAAACTAATGATACAAAAGGAGAAAAGCATGAAAATATACTGCATGAGTGATATCCACGGCTGTTATTCAGCACTTTGCGACGCTTTGGAGCTTGTTATTGACCACCTTGACAAGCCTGACACAAAGCTTATCTTTCTGGGAGATTATATCCACGGCGGTGAGGACAATATAGCTGTGCTTAAAAAGATAATGGGCTTGCAGAATATATATGGTCATAGGAAGGTGGTGGCGCTTCTTGGCAATCACGAGGAAATGGTGATGAGCGGTTTTTCTTCGGTCAATGAAATGCTAGGCAGCGGCGAATATGATGACTCTGATGACTCGTATAGATATTGGTTTGAACGTCTGCCGAGATATCATGTTGAGGGCAACACTATCTTTGTCCACGCAGGCATTGACGAGGATTCGGGCAATGCTTGGGAATACTGCACCGAGGATTATATTTTTACAGAGCAGTACCCTCACAGGCTTGGCAAGATACACGGACTTGACAAAAAGGTGGTGGCAGGGCATGTCCATACCAACACGATTTCAGGCGATCGCAGATTTAACGATATCTACTATGACGGAGCGAGTCACTACTACATTGACGGAGATGTGCTCAGCACAGGAGATATAAATGTTCTTATGGTAGACACTGACACTGATAAGTATTATAAGGTAACAGAGAATTACAATATTCCTATTGAGCCTTATGACAGTGAAGCTTGGTAGACTATTGTATGCCGTCTTAAAACCTAATATAACACTAACGTCCCCAAGTTTTCCTCGGGGACGTTTTTTACTTTGTCAACTGACATGAAAAGAGTTAATTAAAAATTTAGAACTTTTGTTCGATTTTCTATTGTAAAACAGAAAGTTTCGTGGTATACTATTATACATAAAGGAAAAAGGCGGTGATGCTATGGAAAAGACCTATGTTGCAATAGACCTGAAATCTTTTTATGCTTCGGTGGAGTGCGTGGAAAGGCAGCTTGATCCATTGAATACAAACCTTGTGGTGGCTGATGAGAGCCGAACGGAGAAAACTATATGTCTTGCAGTGTCACCGTCACTGAAAAGCTTTGGTATTTCAGGCAGGGCAAGGCTTTTTGAGGTCATTCAGCGTGTGGAGCAGGTCAATAAGGAGCGTTTGCAGAAAGCTCCTAAAAGACAGTTTGCAAAGAAAAGCTATATCTATTCCGAACTGTCTGACCCTGCCTGCGAGCTTGATTATATCGTGGCAACTCCGCAAATGGCGAAATATTTGGCTGTGAGCGCAAAAATATACGGGATTTATCTGAAATATGTGTCACCAGAGGATATTTTCGCCTATTCTATCGACGAGGTCTTTATTGACGCAACGGGCTATCTCGGGCTTTATAACGTTGACGGACGTGGCTTTGCACAAATGCTCATTTTGGACGTGCTGAAAACTACAGGTATAACCGCCACAGCAGGCATTGGAACGAATATGTATCTGTGCAAGGTGGCAATGGATATTGTGGCAAAGCATATCCCTGCGGATAAAAACGGAGTCCGTATTGCTGAGCTGAACGAACAGCTTTACAAAGAAACGCTGTGGGGGCATACCCCTATCACGGACTTTTGGCGTGTGGGTGCAGGCACAGCAAGCCGCCTTGAAAAGCTTGGTATTTACACCATGGGGGATATCTCACGCTGGTCGCTGGACCATTATCTTATGGGGAAGCTTTACAAGGTTTTCGGCAAAAATACCGAGCTTCTTATCGACCACGCATGGGGTATCGAGCCTACCGCCATACCTGACGTGAAGTCATACCGTCCCTCAAACAACAGCATTTCCTCTGGGCAGGTCTTGCAAGAGCCGTGTAATTATGAGCGCACAAGACTTATTCTGTGGGAAATGGCTGATATGCTGTCCCTTGATCTTGTGGATAAGGGCGTTGTAACAAATCAGATCGTTCTCACTGTGGGGTATGATAAAGAAAGCTTGGCGGACGGTCACTATACGGGCGAGGTGGTTTGCGACCACTATGGCAGGAAGATACCAAAGCACGCCCATGGCACTCAAAATCTAGGCAGGCACACTTCCTCGACCAGAAAAATAATAGACACAACCATGGCGCTTTTTGACAGAATTATCGACAAGACTTTGCTTGCAAGACGGCTTAATCTGACCGCCTGTAATGTCATAAGAGAAGAGGATATCCCTGAGGTTGAGAGCTATGAGCAGATAAGCTTGTTTGATATGGCGGAAGCGGCAAATGCTGATAACAACGCAGAAGAAAAAGAAAGGGCATTGCAGGAAGCAATGCTCTTGATAAAGCACAAATATGGGAAAAATGCCATTTTGAAAGGCACGAACTATACCGAGGGAGCTACGGCAAGAGAGCGTAACCGCAGTATAGGCGGTCACAAGGCATGAAAGGTGGGGCTTACAATGTATGACAATTGTTATGATATAAAGCAGTTTTCACGTCCGCACTATGACGATCATCCGCAAATGTCTATATCGGACAGGGCGGCGCAGTTCAGCCCTTTTGCAGCTTTGACAGGCTATGACGCTGCTGTTGATGAAACCGCAAGATACACCGAAATCAGGGAGGAGCTGACCGAGGACGAGGTAAACAAGCTAAATGACGATCTAAACCGCCTGCTTGATAAGCTTGATGAACGCCCTGAGATAAGGGTGACATATTTTGTTCCCGATAAGAGAAAAAGTGGTGGCAGTTATCAGACCAAGACAGGCATAGTGAGAATTTATGACAGCTATACTAATGAGTTTGTTTTTATGGACAAGACTAGGATAGCTGTGGAGGATATGTGTTTGGTAGAGTTTGTAGAGGAGAGAGGGAAAATACAGTAGAATAAACCTTATTTGCTGATTTTTCCAGACGTTGTTACGCCAGCCATATATGCTATGACCCAAAATTCAGAAGTTCCGCCACGCAAAAAGCCCATCAAATAGCGTATCTACGTTGTTTGATAGGCTTTTGTTTTTTTTCTTGACTTCAGATATTTTTCGTAATGTTTTTGCGTTCTTTTTGTGGGTATGCGGAATAATAAGAAACGGACAGCCGTCTGTTTAGGACGGTCTAT
>ERZ780094.910-NODE-910-length-10612-cov-3.812541_pt1 | contig 10612 bp, 11 predicted proteins | sample MGYA00511174_ERZ780094 | MGnify/ENA primary metagenome ERZ780094 (study PRJEB29588, sample SAMEA2148063) | human gut metagenome | biome: human gut; feature: human-associated habitat; material: faeces | place: Denmark | collected 2008/2010 ...
CATGAAGCAGCTCATGGCTGGCGGCGGTGTCGCTCTGGTGGGCATCACCCTGATTCCTCTGCTGTCTGGTCTGTTTGGCTAAGAGCCGCAGGCGGGTTTTCCCGCCTGTACATACGCAATCGCTCTATCTTTGCTGTGGATAACAGCCCTTTATCATAAGGAGCGGCATTGCGGTACGAATCTCCACCCATCAATGAAAGGCGGTGTCTTATGCAGTTTTTGACCCACATTATTTTTCTCCTGAACCTTCTCAAGACCCTTATCAACCACTTCAGCTAAGGACGGTGACTGAATGGAAACCGTTCTCAAAGCCATTGCCGACTGGATCAAAGGCATCCTGACGGCAGGCATCATGTCCAATCTTTCCGGCCTGTTCGATGATGTGAACACTCAAGTGGGCAACATCGCCCAGCAGGTGGGCACCAAGCCCTCCAGCTTTGAACCACGGGTGTTTGCAATGATCGAAGCCCTCTCCCGGAATGTGGTGCTGCCCATTGCAGGTGTGATTTTGACCTTCATTGCTTGCTATGAATTGATTCAGATGATTACTGAACACAACAATATGGCACAGTTTGAACCAGCACTGATTTTGAGGTGGATTTTCAAAACTGCCATTTCGGTTTGGATGATCTCGAATACGTTTGACATCATCATGGCGGTCTTTGACCTGACACAGAAGGTGGTGTCTGATTCCAGCGGTATCATTGCCGGAAATACCCGTGTCAACGACATTGGCTTGTCGATGCTGGAAGCCAGCCTGATGCAGATGGATGTAGGCCCCCTGTTCGGGCTATTTTTGCAGTCCTTCTTCATCGGCATCACCATGCGGATATTGAGCATCGTGATTTTCGTCATCGTCTACGGGCGCATGATTGAAATTTACCTGATGACGAGCCTTGCCCCCATTCCCTTTGCCACCAGTGCAAACCGGGAGGCGGGCCACATGGGTCACAACTATTTCAAATCCCTGTTCGCCATTGGCTTTCAGGGGATGCTCATTATGGTGTGCATGGCGATTTATGCCGTGTTGGTGCAGAGTATCGCTACAAGCGGCGATATGATGGCCGCTATCTGGGAATGTGTAGGCTACACGGTGCTCCTTGTTTTCGTGCTCTTTAAGACCGGGAGCCTGTCAAAGTCCATATTCGGAGCCCATTAAATCATACCTCGGGCCAACTTGGCCCGAAGCTGGAAGGAGGCAAAAATGTATCAGGAGCCGAACAAATCTCCGTGGGGAGCGGTACAGACCTGCGACACGCTCTGCCCCGGCGTGTTCCTTGTGAGCACAGCCAGCCATGGCGGGACGATGGTTTCAAACGAGGTGGCGGCCTTTCTCTCCCCGGCAGCCAAACGGTGCGGCTTTCGGCGTGGCGGCTACCTCTGCTTTGAGGAAGATACGCAGGAGGAAGTGGTGCTGCGGGAGCTTTTAGACAAAAAGCTCTGGCAGATACCCGAGCGTATCAAAGACAAGGCCGCCTTTGAGGAAAATATCAACCGCTCTATCAAGCGATATAACCCCGAGTATTGGCGGGCCAGACAGTCCGGCCTTGAGGCGGCGCAGTCCGCCCGGAAGGAGGCCCCGGCCCGTCAGACAGAACGATAACCTCGGGCCAAGTTGACCCGAAGCACCAAGGAGGTGATTTCTTTGGCCTATGTGCCAGTACCTAACGATTTAAGCCGAATTAAAACAAAGCTGGCCTTCAACTTGACGAAGCGCCAGCTTATTTGTTTCTCCATAGCGGGCGGTATCGGTATTCCGTTTTACCTGTTTACCCGTTCTCACATTGGAAACAGTACGGCTCTGTTCCTGATGATTGGGCTGATGATGCCGTGTTTTCTGTTCGCCATGTTTGAAAAAGACGGGCTTCCTTTTGAAAAGGTGCTCCGCAACATCATCCGAACACGGTTTTTATTGCCGAAGGTCAGGCCCTATAAGACCGATAATTTTTATGCTTTCCTGAGCAGAAAGGAGGAACACCCGATTGCAGACCAACGCAAAGACAGCAAGGCCGGGCGCAGAAAGAAAGCGTCCTGACCGCAAGCCAAAGAAACAGGCCCCGGCAAGAAAGACCGGGCCACAGACCGCACAGCAGACCATCCCGTACCGGGAAATTTTCAAGGACGGTATCTGCCGGGTCAATGACAGGCTCTATACCAAGAGTATGGAATACGAGGACATTAACTATCAGTTGGCGCAGGCTGATGACCAGTCAGCCATCTTTGACGGCTACTGCGCTTTTCTCAATTCCTTTGACAGCTCCCTCCCGTTCCAACTCTCCTTTATCAATCACCGAAGCCGCCCCGAGAGCAAATACAAGCTCAATATTCCCATGAAGGAGGACGGATACAGCGATATGCGGAGTGAGTATGTGGAAATGCTGGAAGGCCAGATTGCCAAGAGCAATAACGGCATTGTGCGGACAAAGCTGCTGACCTTCGGTGTGTCGGCGGACAGCCTCGCCGCCGCAAGGCCCCGGCTGGAGCGTGTAGAGGCTGACATTTCCAGCAACTTCAAAAAGCTGGGCGTACAGTCACGACCCCTGAACGGGCTGGAACGCTTAGAGATACTGCACGGCCAGCTTCACCCCGGCGGCACAGAGCCCTTCCGCTTCACATGGGATATGATACCCAAGACCGGAATGGGAACAAAAGATTTTATTGCCCCTACCAGCTTTGACTTCCGCCAAACCCGGCTGTTTCGCATGGGTTCCACTTGGGGAGCGGCCTCCTATATGCAGATTATGGCCTCCGAACTCTCCGACAAGCTCCTTGCCGAGCTGTTGGAGGTGGACGCTGAAATGACCATTACCATGCACATTCAGACCGTCGATCAGGCCAAGGCCATCAAAACCATCAAGGGAAAAGTCAGCGACATTGACAAAATGAAGGTGGAGGAACAGAAAAAGGCCGTCCGAAGCGGTTACGACATGGATATTCTTCCCCCTGACCTCGTTACTTTCAGTCAGGACGCCAAGAACCTGTTGAATGATTTGCAGAGCCGCAACGAGCGAATGTTTCTTTTGACCTTCCTTGTGGTAAATACCGCCGCCACCCGCCGAGAGCTGGACAACGACCTGTTCACCGTATCGGGTATCATGCAGAAGTACAACTGTCTTTTGAAGCGGCTGGACTTCCAGCAGGAGCAGGGCCTTGTGTCCAGTCTGCCCCTCGGCTACAACGGGATTGAGATACAGCGTGGCATGACAACCAGTTCCACGGCGATTTTCGTTCCGTTTATGACGCAGGAGCTCCGCATGGACGGCGAGGCCATCTATTACGGCCTGAACGCCCTTTCCCATAATGTCATCATGGCAAACCGCAAGAAGCTGAAAAACCCTAACGGGCTGTACCTCGGTGTTCCGGGGAGCGGCAAGAGCTTCAGCGGAAAACGGGAACTTGTGAATGTGTTTCTTGCCACCAATGACCGTATTATCATTCTTGACCCCATGGGCGAATATTCCCCACTGGTGCGCCAGTTTGGGAAGGATGGGCTTGTGGTAGAGATTGCCCCCAACAGCCCGCATTTCATCAATCCTATGGATTTGGATTTGAGCATGGATGACGAGGTTTCTCCTATCAGTCTGAAATGCGACTTCATTCTTTCGCTCATGGAGCTGATTGTTGGCGGCAAAGACGGCTTACAGCCCGTCGAGCGTACCATCATTGACCGCTGCGCCCGCATGGTGTACCGGGATTTGCTCAATGACCCGGAACACGCACCCATGCCGACGCTTCAAGACCTGTATGACCTTCTGTGCCAGCAGAGCGAACCCGAGGCAAAGCGGCTGGCAACGGCCCTTGAAATCTATGTGTCTGGCTCCCTTAACCTGTTCAACCACAAAACCAATGTGGACTATAAAAATGCCCGAGTGCTGTGCTTCGATTTGAAGAAGCTGGGCTCTGGGCTCCGCAAAATTGCCATGCACATTCTCAACGATCTGTCCAACAATCAGGTTTCCTACAACTTCTCCTGCGGTATTGCTACATGGTGCTATTACGACGAGTTCCATGTGCTGTTGCAGGACGAGTTGACTTCCAGCTATTTTGTGACTATCTGGAAAATGCTCCGTAAAAAAGGATGTGTTCCCAGCGCCCTGACCCAGAATGTGAAAGACCTCCTTGCCAGCCGTCAGATCGAGAACATCTTTGAAAACTCTGATTTCATGGTGCTTTTGTCACAGGCACAGGGAGACAGGCAGATTTTGGCGAAACAGTTGGGTATCAGTCCCCATCAGCTTTCCTATGTGACCCACTCCAATCCCGGCGAAGGGCTTTTGTTCTTTGGAAATGTGACCATACCGTTTGTTGACCGTTTCCCGAAGAATACCAAACTCTATTCCATTATGACCACCCGCCCGGAGGAAAAGGAGGCCCAGAATGAGTAAGGACGCTTCGGGACAGGTTGACCCGAAGAAAACAAACGGTGAGAAACGGGTAAAGCGTGGGCGGCTCCACTTCACTGAGGAAGAAGTGACCCGTCAGGCTGGGGAGCAGGCTTCGGGCCAAGTTGGCCCGAAGTCCCAGAGTACCGGGAAATTCAGGCAGGACGGCGAACGAGAAAAGCCGTCCTCCCGCTTGCGGCAGGAGGACAAGGCCCGGGAAGATACCGTTTGTGAGGAGCAGGCCGCCCACAAAGACCAGAAAGACAAGCGGGAGAAAAAGAAAGAACGAGCCGAGGCCAAGGCGGAACACTCCGCTGTCCGGCTGGAAATGGCAAAGGAAAAGCTATCCCGTCAGGAGCCGCCGAAGCCGCCCAGCCTTCCCAAGCAGGCGGTCATGGTGGCGGGGGCTGGTGTGTGGGCCTATGGACACCGCAAAATCCATGAGGTTGAGCACGAAAATGTTGGTGTGGAAGGAGCCCACAAGACCGAGCTTCTGGCAGAGGCCGGAGTGCATAAGGCCACCCGCTACACCAAGCGGCGTATCCGGGAGCACCCGGCCCGGCAGGTGGAGAAATGGGAACACAAAACCATGAAGGCCAATGCCAACCTCCACTATCAGCAGATGGCGAAGGAGCACCCGGAGCTTCAAAGCAGCTTCCTTTCCCGCATGGCCCAGAAATGGAAAATCAAGCGGGAATATGCCAAGCAGGCCCGTGAGGCCGCAAGGCAGACCGCCAAGGCGGCGGGAGCAGCGGCAACCACCACCGAGAAAGCGGCGGCCTATGCCGCTCAATTCGTGCGGCGGCATAAGGGCGGCGCTGTCATTATTCTGCTGTTGTTCTGCCTGTTTCTGATACTCAACTCCGTTTTCTCCGCCCTTCCATCGTTGGGTACGGGCATGATGAACGCCGTGGTGGGGACTTCCTACACCGCCGAGGACGAGGATATTTTAGGGGCCAACGAGGACTATACTGCCCTTGAAAATGAGCTCCGGGAGAAAATCGCCAACATCGAGCGCACCCATCCCGGCTATGACGAGTACCGTTACCAAGTAGACGAGCTGGGCCACAATCCTTATGAGCTGACTTCCTACCTGATTGCCAAACTCCGCACCTACACCCGGGAGAATGTGCAGGGGGAGCTCCGGGCCTTGTTTGAGGCGCAATACAAGCTGACGCTGACCGAAGAAGTGGAGATACGCTACCGCACCGAAACGGACACATGGACAGACGAGGACGGAACGACCCACACCGACACCTATGAAGTGCCGTATGAGTATTACATTCTCCATGTGCGGCTCCAGAACAAGACCCTTCCCATGGTGGTGGGCCCCCTCATGGACGCCGAGCAGAAGGAAATCTACGACATAACCTTGGAGCTTAAAGGCAACAAGCCTTATCTGTGGGATGACATTTACACAAGCGGCGGAGGCAGCTATGACCCCGGAAGCTACTATACCATTCCGGGCGAGGCCCTTTCCGACCCGGCCTTTGCGGCGCTGATCTCGGAGGCGGAAAAGTATCTGGGCTGGCCCTATGTGTGGGGCGGCTCCTCTCCAAGTACCAGCTTCGACTGTTCCGGTTTTGTCTGCTGGGTTTACACGGCAAGCGGCGTTCATAGCCTGCCACGCACCACAGCCACGGGGATTTTCAACCAGTGCTCCTATGTATCACCCGCCGACGCAAAGCCCGGGGATTTGATTTTCTTCACGAAAACCTATGCTTGCGATGGCCCCGTTTCCCATGTGGGTATCTATGTAGGCGGCGGAATGATGATCCATGCGGGCGACCCTATTAAATACGCCAGTATCAATACAAGTTACTGGCAGGAACACTTTTACGCCTTTGGGCGCTTGAACTGATTTTCAGAAAGGAGCTATCCATGACCAAACTTGAAAAAATCGACAAAGAGCTGTCGAAGGCCCGTGAGAAGGCTGCCGAGTGGCAGACCAAAATCCGGGATTTGGAGAAACAGCGTCAGGAAGAAGAAAACAGCATGATTGTTCAGGCTGTTCGTTCTCTGAAACTGACGCCCGCCGAACTGGCTGAGTTTTTCAGCAATCCCGTCATTACCGCTTCGGGCCAACTTGGCCCGAAGCCTGATGAAGCAAAGGAGGATACCGAACATGAAGAATAAGTTTTTTCGCAGGGCTGCGGTTTTGACTGCCGCCCTGTTTTCTTTTACCTGCATGAGCGCCACAGCCTACGCCCAGAGTAACGAGCCCGTTGCGGAAACCGAGCCGCCTGCCGCCGAGGAAACCACAACCAAGCCCTTCACCACAGATGGAACGGGTACGGTGGTGGATAATGCCACCGACGAGGACGGCAAGGAGTTTTTTACGATTACCACCCCCAGCGAAAATGTTTTTTATCTGGTCATTGACCGTCAGCGCACTGAGAACAATGTGTATTTCCTGAACGCTGTCACGGAAAAAGACCTTCTGGCTCTCGCAGAAGCAGACCCGGAGCCCGAAGTAACAGAGCCGGTTGTCCAGCCCGAACCTGCCCCGGAACCTGTTCCCGAGCCGGAGCCTGAACCGGAAAAAGACACAGCCTTTCCTGTCGGCAATCTTCTGATGGCTGCCGCCGTGGCGCTGGTGGGCGGTGGTGCGGCCTACTATTTCAAGGTCTACCGCCCGAAGCATGAAGCCGCTGGGCTGGACGAGGACGATTACGACTACGATGAAGCCGACCCCTATGGAGATATGGAGACTGAGGAAGAAACGGAGGACGAGGAATGAACTTTACCAACAGCCCCTACGAAAAGATGATGAAAGAGATCCCCCGCCCGGGCCGTGGCGGCGCTGACCGCTGTGCCGGATGCCGCCACTTGAAAGAGTGCGGCAACAGAAAAGACCGTTGCCGCAAGAAGTTTCGCCCCTCGGGCCAAGTTGGCCCGAAGTCCTGATGTGCCGGGAACTGACCCGTGACGAGCGAAAGGGTATCCGAAAACTGGTCACGGAGATGTGCGCCAATTATGACCGGGAATATGGCTGCCTGCCGCTGGATTGTGAGTGTTATATGCTTGGCAAGTGTTGGACAGGGGCTTATTGCCGCTACTTCCGGGAGGCCGTTCTGCCCCTTGACCCGTTGCTGGTAGCTTCCATCTGCGAGGACGGCCCGGCCCCGGACACCCGCCTGTGCTCTATCTGCGGGCGGCCCTTTCTCCCGGAGGGGCGGCAAGCCTACTGCTCCGAAGCCTGCAAGGCCGAGGGAAACCGCAGAAGGAGCCGGGATCGCATGAGGAAAAAGCGTGATAAAAACAAGTAGCCCCGTTACGATTTGCCTCTTGAAAAAGCCCGGAATATCAGGCTTTTTTGAAACACTTTTCCGGGCCTGAATATCCTAATACCTTTTGCCCCGGTTTGGACGGGTATTTCGTAACACTTCATCACCTCGGGCCAACTTGGCTCGAGGTCAGAAAGGAGGAAAACACATAGAAAGCAATCAAGGCTATGAGATTTTGAAATCCGTTACCTTTGACAATAGCCGTGGCTTCGCTCTGGGCTCTGACGAAGCGGCTCCCAGCCCCTTTGTCACATGGCAGTTTACCGAAACGGAGAATGGCCAGAAGGACTACTATTGGGGCCACTACCACAGCAGCGGCCAGACAGCGGAGAAGGATTTTGCCAAGCGTGTGGCCGATTACAAGGAATTGTTTGGCGTGCATGAGCGCACTGGGGGCCATGAACAGGCGGAGTATTACCGCTATTACTCTACCCAGCGGCCCGTTGACCTCGGCACCTTCCCGAAGCCGTCCGGCAACGCTCCCGTGGAGATCATCAACTTTGACGAGCGGCGTATGGTGGAGGGCGGCACCATGCGGGCATGGGGCGAACTTTCCTATTTGAAGCCCCTGACGGAAAAGCAGATGGAGGATTACGAGCTGCGCCCAGCTCCCGGCAACCCTGACCGGGCAGCCCGGCCCTCCATCACAGCCCAGCTCAAGGAGGCGGCCCGCAGAGCAGAGCCCCCGAAGGAGCCCGACAAGGCCAAACACAACAAGTCTCATGAGGACAGATAGGAGGACGCTATGAACGAAAAAGATAACCACCTGCTGACAGTCGAGCTCTCCGAGGAACAGAACGGCAATATGCTGGACGGTATTTTGAACAACCTGCCGCCCTCGCCGCTTCCCAAGGGGCCGGAGAAAAAGGAACTGGACAAGGTGAAGGAGCCGCCTGCCCACAAGCGGAGCCGGGAACGGGAGGAGCGCTGACGGCCCGGCGCAAGCGGGACAGGCACCTTCATGTGATGGTCACGGCGGACGAGCTGGCCCAGATACAGCGGCGCATGGCCGAAGCGGGCATTACCAACGCCGGGGCCTATATGCGGAAAATGGCCCTGAACGGCTATATCCTCCATGTAGACCTTGCCCCGGTCAAGGAGCTTGTGTCCTTACAGCGGCGGTGCGCCAACAATCTCAATCAGGTGGCCGTCCATGCCAACACCTTCGGCGTGTACCCGGAGGAGATCGCCGGGCTCCAGCGGGACTATGAAAAGCTCTGGGGGCAGGTGTCCGATGTTCTCATGGAGCTGTCTGCGCTGGTAGAAAAATAATTTGGAGGGGTGCGGCCTTTATGGTCTGCACCCCTTCTTTTCCTATTATGTACTATTTCTTTTCACCTCATTATTGCCATTATATAAAAAGCAAAGTATAATAAAGTTTGTAAACAATTCGGGATTTCAGGAGGTATTTCTATGAAAAGGGTATTGGCATTATTTTTGGTATTGATTTGTATGTTGTCATTAGTTGCTTGTGATAAAGCAACTGGTAGTGGAGAACCTGTAAGGAGTGGTGATGTTTCAGATATGCCTGAGATTGATAAAAATGTTTTTGGTGAAAAAGAGCAGACACAGCAAGCGATTATTGAAAGTATAAGTGGAACAATTACTCGTATAGATGAAGATAAAATTTATGATTTGACCGAAGAAGAAGTAAAAACAATCGCAGACATTATTGAAAATGGCACTTGGCATACAGAAGGGACTGCCGAATGTGCCAATGATTGCAAACTTATAATTGATGAAAGAACATATTATTATCATTCGGAATGTGGAACATTCAATGACAAAGCGAACAATCAGAACTTACCTGTAACGGCTGAAGAGAAAGAAAGTATAAATGTAATACTAGCTCAATATATAACACTTGGTTTAGAGTAATTCATGCGATTATCTTTAAAGCTGTTTTGTTTAGAAACAGACCTAAAAATACCAGCTTATCGCTTCGTTTTGGCCCCGCTTCGGCGGGGCATTTTTAATACCTCGGGCCAACTTGGCCCGAGGTGCCGGGACAAGATTTACTAACCGACTGCAACATTGTTGCCCCTGCGCCTACATGGTAAAATATAGGTAGAAAGATGATAGAAAGGGGTTGAACCAATGAGACTGATACTTAAACTGATCGCCGCACCGCTTATCCTGTTCCTGACCGTCCTTGTGGCTGTCCTGCTGTTCCTGTTCTCGCTGTCATCCTTCCTCCTGACAGCGGCCTCGGTCATCATGGCTCTGCTGGGCGTGGGACTGTTCTTCATCAGCTATCCGGTGGGCGGCGTCATTTATCTGGTGATTGCGTTTCTGCTTTCCCCCTATGGCTTGCAGGCCGTGGCGGGCGCTGTCATCACGGGGCTGGACAGCCTGAACCTGTCTCTGCGCCAGTTCATCACAAGCTGACAGCCTCGGGCCAAGTTGGCCCGAAGTGACACGGATTGACGGCGGCTCGGTGGGGCCGCCGTTCTCTATGAAGGGAGGGATTTTCTCTGGCAACGACCACCTTACTGCAACGCCACGCCAACGAGGGCGAGAGCATAGCAGAGGCCATCCGTGACTGTCTGGACTACGGGAAAAATCCTGAAAAGACAGAGAGCGGGAAATACATATCCGCTTATGAGTGCGACCCGGCCACGGTGGCCGCCGAGTTCCTTTTGGCAAAGGCCAGCTACAAGGCCATGACGGGCCGGGAGCAAAAGAAGGGCGAAGATGTGCTGTGCTATCAGATCCGCCAGTCCTTCTATCCGGGAGAGATTACCCCGGAAGAAGCGAACCGAGTCAGCTATGAGCTGGCTATGCGCTGGACGAAGGGTCGCCATGCCTTCATCGTCACGACCCATACGGACAAAGAGCACATTCACTCACACATCTACTACAACTCCACAACCCTTGACTGTTCCCGAAAATTCCGCAACTTCTGGGGCTCGTCCTTCGCTCTGCGGCGACTCTCTGACCGCC
>ERZ780094.921-NODE-921-length-10553-cov-6.923319_pt1 | contig 10553 bp, 12 predicted proteins | sample MGYA00511174_ERZ780094 | MGnify/ENA primary metagenome ERZ780094 (study PRJEB29588, sample SAMEA2148063) | human gut metagenome | biome: human gut; feature: human-associated habitat; material: faeces | place: Denmark | collected 2008/2010 ...
GGCCAGCGATGACACGCAGTCTGCTGCGCCCAAAGCCGCCGAAGAAGTCGCGGCCAAGGCAGCCGAGCTGTCGCAGGACATTGAAAAGCACATCAACCGTCTGCTCGGCAAGATGCGGCCGCGCCGCAACCACCCCGGCACGGCGGAAAACGCCGAACCGGAAGCCTCCGCTGATGAGGCAGAGAAATAAATATACAAATGCACCGGGGCGGCCGCACGGCCGCCCCAACTCTTTGGACACGGAAAAATCCCCGGAACCGGACGGTTCCGGGGATTTCGCGTCTTTGGGTGAAGAACTCGGTTAAGCGCAACCCTTTTCAACCCTTTTTTAGGATAAAAAAGTACAAAAAAATATACCCGGCCTTTCGTTTCGAACGCACGCACTTACACTTGGAAAGTGCGGCAATTGCAATCCCAAAATCTATCTGATATAATCAAAACTGGAATCGGGAGCATGCACCGATCCACAACACCTGAGGGAGGGATTCCATGCAGATCGCAGGGCTGGACGATATCGACAACCGGATCATTCATCTGCTGCTGAAAAACGGCAGGGCATCCTATTCGGAGATCGGAGCGGCTGTGGGCCTGTCCCGAACAGCGGCAAAAAACCGCATCCGCGCGCTGGAAACGTCCGGCGTCATCCGCGGCTATCAGGCGATCCTCGACCCCCAGGCCACCACCGGAGGCATGGCCTTTGTGGTGAACATCGAGACGGAGGTTGCCCAATTTGAGGCAATCAAAAATGCCATGGCGGCCGCGCCGGAAACGCTGACGCTGATGCAGACCACCGGAAGATGTCATCTGGTGGCACTGTGCTACGCGCCGAGCGTGGCAGACATGCGGCTGTTTGTCCAGGCGCTGTATCAACGCACGCCGGGTATCCTCGGCATTCGCACAAATTCCGTGCTCGACCTCATCAAGGGTTCCATCGTCCCCGGAATTTCAAATTCTGAGGTGCATGAACATGACCGAGCAGTTACTACTCAACACACTGGCGCAGACCGCTGAAGCCATCGGTCTTCCGGCTACCCTGCAGCATTATTACGGCGGCAACATCCGCCTCACGCTTCCCTTCACCAAAAGCGCGTGCGCGACGTCCATCGATGAGCTGATGTTCTCCGTGCGCAGCCAGAACGCGCTCAAACGCGCGGGGCTGTTCACCGTGGGCGACGTCGTGCAGGCGCTGGAGGCAAACGAGCTGGACAAGATCCGCAATCTTGGCCGCAAGAGCATTTGCGAAATCAAAACACGCGTCACCACCTTTGGGTTCGAAGCCCTGTCCGGCGACGGAAAACGGGCATTTTTCCGCAGCCTGATGGCGGAAAACCCCGAAAAGACGCAGGCACTCTGTACATGGAAGGAATAGACTATGGACTGGAATCACAACGGAAAGCAGGATCCGGCAGACGATATCATCGACATGAAACTGAGCGAATCCGACACGGAACCGGCCGGATCATCGTCCGGCCGACCGCACGTTTCCCGCATCCATTTCGGCGTTTGGCTCCCTGTGATCTATCTCGGCCTCCTGCTGCCGGGGGATATCCCGATCAACGGCTTCACGATGACCATCGGCCTGATCTGTGCCGGGCTCCTTGTGCGCAGGCTTCTCGCATGGTTATATAAATAAGCGAAGCATCAAAGAATGGAGGTTCTGACTGTGAGCTTCATCGGAAAACGTGTCAGGCACAGCGAGTTTGGCGAAGGTACGATTACGCAGCAAGACGCCGCTTGTATTACCGTCCGGTTTATAGCGAATCCTGTGCCGAAGAAATTTATATACCCCTCCTGCTTCAAAACGTTTCTGACTCTGCTGGATGCGTCCGCTGCCATGGAAGCAAAAGCGGCTTTGGCGCAGCATGAAGCACAGGAACAGGCGAAAAAGCAGCAGGCTGCATACGCAGCGCAAGCACATTACCGCGCAAAGAAACTGCAGCGCGACCATTCCGGAGCCGACAGGTCTGTTGAAATCCGTCCGTTTTCTTCTGTGGCAGAGTTTTGCTCGACATACAAATCTGACCTCGGCGCTGAAATTGCGTATTTGAAGGCGACCGGCGGTAAGCGTCAACGTGTTTTTGACGGGAAATGCATAGAAGAAAAAAACGGGCATTACGTATATGTTTTCGATACGGACGATGAGCTGAACTATCCCGAGGGAACGCAAATCAGCATCTGGACAGGCCCCCTCAGCATTCCCGGTCACGTCGTATACTGCAAGGACTTTACAATTGTTCTTACAACCGGAAAAAACCTCGGGAAAGACGTTCCTTCCCTCGAATTCTCTGCGGAACCCTGGCGGCTATTGAACACCCTGATCGAGCGCTTGGACAGCATACCCTCAAGCTGCTCTCTCTCGGCCTCAAGCTTCTTCGCCAGGGTGTAGATGACCTCCGGGTGCTGAATCACCTGATCCAAAATGGAATCGCTCATATGCACACCATGCTTTCGGATGGACGGGAGAACTTCATCAAACACCCAGTGTTCAAACCGTTCTGCCGATGGCAGCTTGCTGTGAACGATCAGTCGGTAAACATCGTCTTCCGTGATAAAGGAGATTTCAACGACCTGCTCTCCAGCATCCCCATACTGATTCACCTTCTGAACGACCCCCTCGCGTTTCATTAGGGGGTCTCTGCAATGGCGTTTCACTGCGGCGTAGGGATTCACATATCCCAACGCTTTCGCCACGTCGCTTGCACAGAAGAAGGTCTTGCCTGCCTCCTGTAACACCGGATCGAACCAAACTCCTGGTTCTCAAACACATCCATCATCTGCCTCGACTGTCCGCCATGACTGCCCACATCGGTGTCATGGGTCTTCTGATTGAAATCCGTCATACCTGTTACCTCCTACTCAAATTTGTCTCGCCGGATTTCGGGCGAAAAAAATAGAGCCTCGACCCATTCTCGTTTTCAAAGAATGAGCCAAGGCTCTATGTAAATCAGTCAAGTATGTGTTCGTCCGTCGATGGCAAAATTGGACTTCATTTGCTCCTATTGTCCACCAGTAATTTAACCCATAAGAGGTCAAAATGGGCTTGTCCACCAGTAATTCGGCCACTATAAACCCATAAATTTCCGTTCAAATTCCATCAAAACCGAACAGTCCAGACAGAATTTTGGGCATAGAAAAAGCCCGGAAAATGGCGTATTTCCGGGCTTTTTTAGCATTTTTAAGCTGTAGATTATCGCTTGCTGAACTGCGGAGCGCGGCGGGCGGCTTTGAGGCCGTACTTCTTTCTCTCAACACGGGAAAAACCTAGTAATTACGGGCTTTTTCGAGGTTTGCCTCTGAAAATTAACCCGTATTTTAACCCCGCATTTTGTGGTCTCTTGCCATGCTGTCAGGCGTTGAAACTTAACCCTTATTGAAGGCACTGTTCACAACTGCTGCCAGCTCTTGTGGTCTATTATACTTTACTTTGGCGTAAATGTCCATTGTAATCTTGCTGTTCTCGTGCCCCGCCAGGTACTGAACAGTCTTGGGATCCACCGCTGCGTAGATCAGATTTGTGATGTACGTATGCCTAAGCTGATGCGGTGTAACCTGAAAGTCCATCGAATAAACAACGGTATTGTTGTGCGCAGCCTTCTCGCCAAGGACCGGCTTTACCGTATGCTTAATTCTCTGACCATTAACGTAACGGACATAGGTTCGCTCTTTAGTAGAACGAGTCGTGATATACTTCCATAGCCAAGCTGTTTTAAGGCCATAATTCTCCTGCAGCAGCTTAGCAGTTTCAACGTCCATCTCTCGCTTGTCGTATGCGGGAACAGCAGAATCGTCATCTGCTGCAGCATTTGCGGCAAAATAAGCTTCTCCCATTTCTTTCAGCAGCTCTAGCTGTTCCTGAAGCTGTTGCGCAGAAAGTGTTCCCATATTCCGCATATGACGAATTGCTTCCGGAGTAAGTGCTAACGCTTGCGCAATTGTTTCAATTCCTTCATTTTGGAAAGAATGAAGAATTCGAATTGATATATGTAGATCACTTGCGGGACGCGATAGAATACCCTCCGGCAGAGAAGCAGCCTGCTCTATAGGCTCGGTCTCTGAAGCAGTCCCAGTTGATTGAGCCTCTCCACCGGGAATCACGGAAATCCCATCCTGAGCGATTCTAGCTAATAATTCATCAATCTCAGTGATGCTCTTTGCTCCCATGTTACGAAGCTTTGGTAAGGTCTCATAATTATCTATGAGCAGATAAAGCGTGTTGAGCCCCGCACGCATTAAGCAATTGAAGGTTCTTGTGGAAAAACCCAATTCTGAGATATTTATTTCTTTATACTCTTCTCGGTTATCAATTATCATTCGTTTTTCCTTTCCGTAGTTGCTTCGCGCATGTCGATAACTCACACCATATTCTTTTCAGAACATTTTTAAGGATCTATAATCCCCTCAAACGCCTATAGAAGTTTTTACTGAGGTCTAGACACGTAATCATCACAACATGCTATTAGGCGCTTATGCTAATCCACATAGCAGGTCTAATCCCTGTTCGTTTATTGGGTTTATACTCATGTCTTGATACATTACCATCTGGGAGCACGACCATAAGATCACGATGTGCACCTCCCAATGGAGTAATATCAATAAACCAAGGACAATTCCCATCCATATCTACATCCGCACCAGCATTCAGGAGAGAATCTGATGGCTTTACTGCAGCATATTTATCGCCTATTTCATATTTGTCGTATAACTCTTTTGTCAATATAAATGTAGGTGTTTTACCTTGCTCCACCAAAACTAATCTTTGTTCTTCGTTGCTTAATCCAAAATTATAAAGATTTGAAGCCCAGTTAATAATGCCGTCACCATAGGAATAGCAACTATCGCAGCCTTCAATTATGTCCCGTGTAATCAATAACGCTTTTTCACCATCAACTGCCGCTACAACCCATCCAATGCTACCATCTCCTGATGCTCCAGGATATCGTCCCAAATAAATGGTGCTTCCAGGTTGAAGCATATTTGATGCTAGAGATACACCAGCCTCATTCTGACAAATAGGCAAATCTCTATCTACAATTTCAATCTCTGGGAACTGTAATTCTTTACTAATACCGCGCCAAGAGACATTCGTTATCCCATCTACAGCGATTTTTTGCATGATCGTTCGAGCTTGCTTTTCATCTCTGAAAGAACCTATTCTTATACCCTTCGGAACAATAATCTTCTTGATTTTTTCAGGCGAAACACTCCACGGATACTTTTTTTCATGCAAAAAGAAACCTATGTTAATGCTCCTTACAAGTCTTTTTCCGATTCTCTCTGGGATGGTTACCACTTCATCTTCGCCTTTGTAGCCGTTTATACAAACCCCATCGTCTTCATTTACAATGACGAATATTTTCTTCCAATCAGCAACGGTCCTCTCGCGAATTCCAATTTCCTTTTCCAATTTAATAGATTCAATCTGATCCAATTCTTTGCTCGAATATTTACTAGATTTAAAATCCATAATGTAGGCTTTACAACCATTTGCATTATTGGCCAGCATAAACATCTCATCTATAGCATCAAGATCAATTTTGCCTCCCATAAGTAATATGTAAGCCTCAAGTGTTTTGACATCATCTTTTTCAAAGATAGCTTTCAAAACAGCTTTTGTATTTTTTAAAATGAAATTATGCGGTATCTTCCCAAATTCATCAGGGAACTTTTCGGGATTACTAATATACGCAACTGCAGTATTTATCTGAGTTTCATCGTCTAGTTGTCCAAACAGACGCTTATTGCAGATAACAGCTACCCCGCTAGGAAATTCGGTATAGAGAACGACTTTCTCACCGTCAATCATATCCGGAAGATACACCAGTTTCTGTTTACCCTTATATCTATTAATTCTAAGCCCGTAAGCCTTGCTAACGGTTGTATAAATCTCGCTCCATTCCCCACGCGATCTATCAACGATTTCCGAATAATCAATCTCTTCCTTTTTTCCAGCCATCTCGTCCATTCCTTTCTGTTATCCTAGTGAATCTAAACCCTTTAAAATATCTACCGCCTTTTGATCCCCTTCTAGCGCCTTTTGATGCACTCTAGGCAAATCGTTCCAGGCATCGTCACCATGCACCTCATTCGGAAGATATCCCTGCTCGTCAAGTTCATCCTCGTATCTCCACGCAGCTGACACTTCATCCGGCGCAATTCCAGTATCCTGCGCTCATTCTTTGTTCCTCCTTAGTCCAAACTCAAGGCTGCTAATTCAGCAGCAATTTCCTGCTGACGATCATATACCAGTAAATCCTTATTGTGTTTGAAGTATTCTTCACATCCGTATTTATTGATAAAGCTTGAGGTGTTGGGGTTAATGGTCAGCTCTGTTACGATAATCAGCATTTCCTGTCCTGCAGGGAAGACACTTTCACAGAACGCAAACATATTTGACAATCGTTTCTTAGCATCTGCTGTGGATTTCTTGAGGTTTTTAACCTGCTCATCGAAATCCTTTTTTATAATCAGGAAAGCTTCCGTTCCTTTTTCTACACCAAACAACAGTCCTTGTTGCTTCTCAAGGATTCTAATCAATTGTTTTAGGCGATACTGTGCATCTCTTGACAATGAACCCGCTTTCTTTCCGGCCGCTAGCACATCACGCTTTTTCGCAATTAAAGAAGCCATATGCTCTGAAGGTTTCTTATCAGGCTTGGTAATCATCCCCTTGAACTCTACCAGAGCTGCGGTAAGATCCTTCATTATCTGTCCAGACTCCATTGCGGCCTTTAATTCTTCTCCAACTGCATCCAAAAGCATTCCTATCAAGGACAGACGTTCGTCAAATTTCGCTTTCACTGCACGATCCTTAATTTCTGCAGGCACTTTGCCACTTAAGATCTTGTCCACTTGATAATCGCTCTTGTATTTTAAGAACAAGTCATAATAAACAGAAAAATCTTTTGCAATTCTCGGATTCTGTAAATACTGTTCTATCAGCTTGCTATCAACTGTTATACCGTTCCTTTCGTATAACTGAATCATTTGACTTAAATCATCCCAGCCACGAGCAGTAACGAACGTCTTTCCATCAACGGTAGATTCTACTGTGTAAAAATCCGATTTCTTGATTTCTAAATAAGTCATGATTGAAGGATGAACACCCTTCTGATATGCATATTCTTTCCATACGTCGAAATCCGGTTCGATATCTACTCGCTTCAATCTATCCCATGTAACAATGTCGAACTCACGAACAGAATTATTGTATTCCGGAGGATTTCCGGCAGTTACAACAATCCATCCATCAGGTACCTGGTGCCTGCCAAAAACTTTATATTGGAGAAACTGTAGCATTACCGGTGCAAGTGTTTCGGATACACAGTTGATTTCATCCAAGAAAAGAATACCTTCTTCTACACCGGTTTCATCCATCATGTCATATACCGCAGCAATAATCTCGCTCATGGTATATTCAGAAATATCACATTCCAATCCCTTATAATTTTTGTGCTCGATAAAAGGAAGACCAAGCGCACTCTGTCTTGTATGATGCGTCATAGAATACGAAAGCAGACCTACACCCATTTCTGCAGCAATCTGCTCCATAATAGCAGTCTTACCAATTCCAGGAGGGCCCATGAGAAATACGGGTCTCTGCTTTTCAATCGGTACAATATAATCCCCCGACTCATCCTTGGTAAAATATGCCACCATAGCATTTTTAATCTGGGTTTTCGCATCTTTTATGTTCATGGTTAAATCCCCCTTATATCATCTGGCTGAAGAACAAGCTTTATTGCCCAAACAGGAACATCTGGGTTTTCATATCCTTCCTCAACATATACAAATGCAACATTATAATCCGGCTGCTTTGAAGGAAAAGTCCCAAAGCCATCCGTGAAATATATTAGACCTTTCAAATTCGTAAACTCATGGTTTGCAATCAATTCATCCACATAAGAAAATACTGGCCTGAAATCCGTACCACCCTGGCCAAGTATTTTCATGTTGGCCAAATACTCATCAAATTCTCTTTGACTCGTAATCTTCACATCCTCCTGAACTTCGGCATCACACTGAATAATGTGAAGGTTAAATCTTGTAAAAAAGCTCTCTTCCTCTTTAAGGATGTTGTATGTTTTTTGAACAAAGGTCTGCACAAGATCTCCACTTGTGGAGCCTGAGGTATCGATTGCTACCACAAACTCTCGTACTTGCTTAACATCTTTGTACTCCAAAGGTTCAATCAATGGCATTCTTTCATAAAGCTTTAATCCATATGTGTAGAAGATATAATCAAATTCGTCATTATTAATCTTCATGCGTTCGCCAAGGATGGCAAACTTTTTCAGGAACCCAGCATAATCATATTTTTCTCTGGTAACTGCCATAAGATTTTGAGACAATCCACCCGCGCCATCGCCTTTTTCCTTTGAAAATGTTTCTAAGTCCATCTTCATCTGTCTGGCGATATCTTTCCATTCCTGAAGCAGTTTTTCCATCTCTTCTGGAGATAACTGAGATGCATCTCCTAGCTCAGCAAATTCATCATCCGTTTTAAATGCCCTGGTTTGTCCCTTTGATTTAGCATTATCCTTCTGACTCTCACCATCACCCTTCTGGCTTTCACCACCTGCTTCGGCCCGACGCAATAATTCTTCTTTTAATTTAGGTGAATACCAGGCAACATGTGTATCAACAGAAAATAAGTAGCGAAGTTTTGCTATTTCGACCTCAGAAGGGCACGAGGTCATAAAATACCGGTACAGCATATCCGCTGTCATATACTTCACCTTTGGTTTCAGCTTCTCTATTTCCTTTAATTGCCTTACTGCATTATTTGTTGCTACAGCATCAATTCCAATATCGTTAATCGTATATTCAACTGCAATATCACATGCTAAATCCCAATAGTCTTGATTTACTAATGTGCTAACCCAAAAATGCTGATATATACAGTGCAAAACCATATGAAGGTACTGTCTTGCCATCCTTGTTCGTTCTTCTGAGAAGCTTTTCAAAACAGCAACCGGATCATAGTAAATGGTAGTACCATCAACAGCAAATCCATCTAGTTCTGAAATGCTCTTATAATTCAACATGCTGATTGCTTTATCCATAAAACGAAGATTTATTATCAATGTGTTTCTGGAGAGATTCAAAACATCTACAGCCAAGCTATTTACTTTTTCGTTGTCCACAGGCATAAACATTTCTCCCCTCAATTAGTCTTTAATACATTCGGTGCTTAATAGTTTCCGGACTCAATTCTTCTGCGAACTTCCTTTTCAAGATATTCGATTTCACTATCTGTTAGATCTCCAGAATCAATGCTTATAGAGGTCTCTCCTCGTCTCGCTGCAGACAAGCATTCCTCAATCTTGTCCGCTACGACCATATTGCGATATCCCATAAAATTCATAAAATCATCATTTCCAAACAATTCCTAAATGCTCCTTTCAGCAGCGTACAATTCCACGCACTCCACGCACTACTCTAAATAATTATACTTGGCATGTAGTACTAAAAGACGGACTAGATCAGCACAGCTCTCTATCAGCGTTCTATTAATGAGTTCTGATATGATTCATCTAGTTGTGCTTTATATACCTACCACTCTTAATTCTTTCATCCTTCGGCTTCTTTGCATCCACTGGAATAACCCATACATTTCCCACTTTGGATGCACCTTCAATGCGTCCCTCATTGCAAAGCGTATTAATTCTGCGAAGGCCTATGTTCCATTTTTCAGATGCATCTTTGATTGTCATATATCCGTTCATAGTTTCTCTCCTCAAGGACACAAAAAGGCACTGCAGATATCGATTATCTACAATGCCTTAGCCAATTCGTAAGCAACGATTGCTGCTCCATTATGCTGCAGCTATGCTTAATTCTCGATTCTTTTATTATACTCCACCGTTGGAACAAAATCAATCCTCTTCGGTCCTTTTGTCTCACTTTTACAACCGATCATGCCGCGCTTTTTTTATACAATTAGGATGGTGCAAAAAGTGAGACAGTGCCGGTTAGGAGTTGTAAGGATTGCCAAAACCACGTTCCGATTCAGGGCGAAAAAATCTTATTAGCAAGAATCTAATTGAGCTCAGAAAACAACATGGGCTTTCTCAGCGCGATTTAGCTAGAGAGCTTCAGATTCATGGTTGCGATATGGATAAGAATGTAATTACAAGAATCGAAACTCAGAAAAGATATGTTATGCCTTATTTGGTTAAATCTGTTCAAAAGTTACTCATGAACTACTCGTCAGACAGTGAAGAAAAGGTGTTGATGAACCAGTCTTAGTCAGTGCTGTAGGCAAGTTCTTTGCTTCCTACATTAGCCCATTTTTTAACCCATTTCTTCAAATTAACCCCGATTTCGCCCTTATTAAGGTGATTTCGATGGGATAATTCATGGCACGCCACATCAGAGTTTATCAAAAAGAAAAAACCCCGAAAACGCAGTGTTTTCGGGGTTTTTGATAGCTTTTCGTGTGTCCTGAGAGAATGATTATCTCTTGCTGAACTGAGGAGCTCTTCTCGCTGCCTTCAGACCGTACTTCTTACGCTCTTTCATTCTCGGGTCACGGGTCAGGAAGCCGGCGGCCT
>ERZ780094.926-NODE-926-length-10494-cov-3.667114_pt1 | contig 10494 bp, 8 predicted proteins | sample MGYA00511174_ERZ780094 | MGnify/ENA primary metagenome ERZ780094 (study PRJEB29588, sample SAMEA2148063) | human gut metagenome | biome: human gut; feature: human-associated habitat; material: faeces | place: Denmark | collected 2008/2010 ...
CACGCCCCGCGCCGTGCATCGTGGACGTGCAGCGGTCCCCCCCGTCGACCGCGCGGATCTGCTCCGCCGTGGCCGCGGCGGTGTCCGCGTCCGTGCCGCGCAGGAGGATCTTCGCCGACCCGTAGGTCTGAAACTCCTGCTCCATGATGTCCAGTCCCTGCCGCACCTCGGAATCGGCCGGCAGATAGGCCGCGACGTCGTTTTCGACCTTCACCCAGCCCGACGCGACCGCGGAAAAGACCAGCAGCACGGCAAACACAATGAAAAACAGCCGGTAATGGTCGACGATCCATTCCGATGCACGGTGCAGCGGGGACGGTTTCTTGTTCATAATGGGATCACCACTCCTTACCCCGACAAAAACGCGGGGGTTGACTTTTTGATAACAGAAAGATAAGCTGAAAAATGATAAATTACAAATGTCAGTTATCATGAAAGTGTAAAATATTTATCGCTTGTTCCGCTCGTGTCGTTTGTTCGATATGATACGATGGGCGTAAAGGAGTGCAGAATCATGGAAAAAAAGAAAGATCTGCGCGTGCAGAAAACCTACAGCACGCTCATGGCGGCGTTTGAGGCGCTGATGGCCGAGGAGACGTTCGACGACATCACAGTCAACGAGCTGTGCGCCCGGGCACTCATCCGCCGCCCGACGTTCTACTCGCATTTTGAAGATAAGTACGACTTCCTGCGCTTTTACCTCAACGAGATCCAGTGGCAGATCGAGAGCGAGGCCGACGCCGCGACCGATTCGCCGGTCGAGCATTTTCAGCGCTCGTGGCGCGCGCTCATCGCCTTTATAGACGAGCACCCGGCGCTCATCCGCATGGGCCTGCGCAGCAAGTCGCTGCCGATCATTTTTGAGATCATCAGCGAGCATGTTTTCGCCAGCTCCAGCCGGCGCGTGCGCGCCTACTGCGGCGCCGTGACGGACAGCCCCGCGCTGGCCGACACACTGGCGACGTTCACCGTCGGCGGGCTCATTCAGAACCTCAAGCGCTACCTGACCGAGCCGAACCTCGACCCGGACGCGCTGACAGCGGAGATGACCACCGTCTTTGAGCACCTGTGGAATTCCTTCACGTCGGAAGCAAGGGCGGAAACGCCATGAAGATCCTGCTGGCGGAGGCCGACGGCGCGCCGGCCGGGCGGCTGTTTCACCTGCTGGTCAAAAACGGCTACCAGACCACGGCCGTGAAAACCGGTCAGGCCGCGCTCGACGAGATCGGCAGGAGCTATTTTGACATGGTCATCGCCGAGGCCTGCACCCCCGCCGTGGACGGCTGCGCACTCGTGCGCTCGCTGCGCGCGGCCGGCAGCCCGACGCCCGTGCTGCTGCTCACAGAGCGCGCGCACGGCTAGGCCATGCACCAGGCCTTCCTGTCGGGCGCGCACGACTGTCTCATCAAGCCGGTCGATGACAACGAGCTGCTGCGCATCCCGGCGCTGCAGCGGCGCACGCAGACCGGAGGCGAGCGCTGCCGCAACCTGAGCTTTCTATCTTCCACCACTCTTGACCCAAAACGCGCGAGCGCGGCAGTCTATTCGGACTGCCGCGCTTGTGCCTGTGAAAAAACCTATGCGCAAGTGCAAAAAGAACAGAGCAGCGGGGGAGCTCGAGGGGGCAAGGCCCGCCTCGAATGAGATCTTGCGCTCAGCTTGTCCCCAAAGCCCGAGACGGGCTTTGGGGACAAGCTGAGCGCGGCAGTCCATTCGGACTGCCGCGCTTGTCATGTGCGCGCCGGGCATGGTACAATGAAAGTATCTATCACCCCGGAAGGGAGGGTTCTGCTATGCCAAGGCCGAAGTGGACCCTGAACACGATCTATATCTCCGAGCGCCTGCAGGAGCGGCTGCGCCCCATCTCCCGCTGCGCGCTGACGACCGTGGTCGCCCCCATGGGCTATGGCAAGACGACGGCCGTGAACTGGTATCTCGCCGGGCGGGCGAAGGCCGAGGGCGCGGCCATCGTGCGCATCAGCGTCTATTCCGACCACCTGGCCATCTTCTGGAAGAGCGTGCAGGACGCCTTCGCGCACGCGGGGCTGCCGCTGCTGCGCGGCTATGCCTGCCCGGACGATGCCGCCGGTGCGAGCCTGCTGGCGGACGATCTCTGCCACGGGCTGGCCGGGCGCGGGAGCGTGTACATCTTCATCGACGATTTTCACCTCCTGACCGACGGGCGCATCACGGAGTTTTTGTGCACGCTCGTCAACCGTCTGCCGGAGAACGTGCACCTGATCGTGGCGAGCCGCGACCGCTTCCTCCCCGGTGACGCCGTCATGCGGCTGGGCAGCCGGGTCTACCCGATCGGGGCCGAGCATCTGCGGCTCAACCACACGGAGCTGTCCATCTACGCGCACCGCTGCGGCACGGACCTGACCGACGCGCAGGTCGAGACGCTGCTGCACGCGAGTGAGGGATGGTTTTCCGCCGTGTACCTGAACCTGCGCACGCTCTCCGAGCACGGCGCGCTGCCGGACCGGCACTCGGACATTTACACCATGTTTTCCGCCGCCATGATCGAACCGCTCTCGCCCCGGCAGCAGGCGTTTCTGGCCGTCATGGGGCTGGCGGATGAGTTCACCGCGCCGATGGCGCGCTTTATCACCGGCGACCCGGACACCGATCGCCTCCTGACCATGCTCACGGAGCAAAATGCCTTTGTCACCCGCCTGCCGGACGGCGTGAGCTACCGCTTCCACCACATGATGAAGGTCTGCGCCGAGCAGGCGTTCGCCGCGCTGCCGGAACAGACTCACGGCCGCTACGGCGCGTGGTACGCCGCGCACGGACAGTATCTGCACGCGCTCGCCGCCTACCGGAAGGGCGAGGACTACGACGCGGTGCTGCGGGTGATCCAGGACGACGCGGGCATCCTGCTCGCGGCGCTCAGCCCGGAGGAGGTGCTGGCGTTTCTGGACGCGTGCCCGCGCGATACGCTTCAGGCGCACCCGCTGACGCTGCTCGTGCTGATGCGGCGGATGTTCACGTGGCAGCAGATCCCGAAAATGCTGGAGCTGCGCGCACTGCTGCTCGCCGGGATCGAGGCGCACCCCGAGCTGCCGGACGCCGAGCGGGACAATCTGCTCGGCGAGTGCGACCTCATCATGAGCTTTCTGCAATATAACGACATTGCGGCCATGAGCCGCCTGCACCGCAGCGCGGCCGCGCGCATGACCCGCCCCGCCATCAGCATCCGCAACGAGGGGAGCTGGACGTTCGGCTCGCCGTCGGTGCTGATGATGTTCCACCGCACGCCGGAGCAGCTGGACGCGGAGCTGGACGCCATGAACGCCTGCATGCCGCACTACTACCGGCTCACAAACGGGCACGGGCAGGGCGCGGAGCGGATCATGGACGCTGAGGCGGCACTGCTGCGGGGCCGCTTTGCCGACGCGGCCATCTTCCTCGAGCGCGCCCGCGCCGCCATCGCCGGAAACGGGCAGGAAAACATGGCCCTCTGCTGCGACTTTCTGGAGCGGCGGCTTGCGCTGTGCGTGGACACCGCTGCGCCCGAGCCCCCGGCGCAAAAGCGCGCCGCCCTGCTCGCGCAGCACGACACGATGTGGCTGCGCATCTTCGACAGCGCCTGCGCCTACTGCGCCGCGCTGACGGAACAGGCCGGGCAGGTCCCCGCGCTGTTTCGGGAGCACGCACTGCACACGGTGCACTTTCTCGCGCCGTGCCGCCCCATGATGGAGATGATCGAAAATCAGGTCTATCTCGCCGAGGGTGCCTACGCCCGGGTGATCGGGCGCAGCGAGGGGCTGCTGGCGCAGTGCGCGCAGCAGCACTATGCGCTCGTCGCGCTGCACGTGCGCATCCAGACGGCCGCGGCCTACGCCGCGCTCGGCAAGCGGCCGGAGGCGCGCAGCCTCCTCGGTCAGGCGCTGCGCGAGGCAGAGCCCGACGGCCTGCTGCTGCCGTTTGCGGAAAACGGCCGCGGCCTGCGCCCCCTGCTGGAGGGCGGCGCGTGGGAGGCGGACCTGGGTGACTTTCCGCAGCGGGCAGCGGACTGCATCGCAGCCTACGAGGCGCGCTGCGCCGCGCTGTGTGCGCCCGGCGGCGGCCCCGCAGCGCTTGCCGGGCTGACCGGGCGCGAGCGGGAGATCGCGGCGCTCATCGCCGCGCGCCTGACCAACGGCGAGATCGCGCGCCGGCTCTTCCTCTCGGACGGCAGTGTGAAGCAGTACGTCCACCAGATCTACGCCAAGCTCGGCCTCACGGGCGACGCGAAGTCGAAGCGGCAGCAGCTGATCGACCAATGGCACGCAAAACCCTAACCGCCGGTGAATGGTTTTCTCGCAGATCCACTGTACAATGGTCTTGTACAGTGGATCATTTTATTCCGGGAAAGGGGGAAGCGCACATGTACCGGAAATACATTGCGGCCGTCCAACCGCTGAGTGACCACGTCCTGCAGGTGGATTTCGTGTCCGGCAGCCGTCTGCTTCTGGACATGAAGCCCTATCTGGACAAGCTCCGGTTCCGGCCGCTTTCCGATCCGGAGACCTGGCGCAGCGCCGTGACCAACGGCATCTTCGTCCGCTTTGGCAACGTGGAGCTGAGCCATGACGAGCTTCTGACCATGGCCGAACACAGCTGAGGCGAAACCACACCCGGGCGACCGCCCGCGAGAAAGAGAGGAAAAGCATGAAACATCTGAGCAAATGTCTGGCGCTGGTGCTGGCCGCCGCGCTGGTGCTGGGCCTTGCCGCCTGCGGCAAGGACACGACCGGCGACGACTGGCGCGCCTCCGGCGTCGTGACCGACTACGGCACGATCGCCCGCGACGGCGAGCGCGTGCCCGTGTGCATCTGCCTGAGCACGGAAAACGCCGGCTTCTACTACGATCAGGACGAGCAGGTCTGGTTCGACGGCGTGGAGTTTCCCATGGCACTCGCCGACGCGCTGACCGCCTACCGCAGCACGTCGTTCGACGATCTGGACGGCGACGGCCAGAGCGACGTGACCATGATCTTCGACCATGGCGACGGCAGCACGACCGAGCTGGTCTGGCTCTGGTACGACGACACGGGCTTCGAATTTGAGCCTGTGCTCTCGAGCGTCACGAGCGGCACGCCGTATTTTGAGGCAAACGATCTGGACATGAACGCGCGCGTGGACGGCGGCACCTACGTGCTGACCAACGGCGTATGCAGCTACCACGGCACCGGCGACGGCTACGCCGTGGGCGATGTCTACTGGGAAGTGACCAAGACCCGCGACGAGACGCACGACGGCATGCGCGAGATCGAGTTTGACGCCTACTGCTACATCCCGGCCGAATCCGTGCCGGCGTTCACGACCGAATTCATCTCCGTGACCAACAGCGAGCTGTACGACTACTACACCGGCATGTGGCTCACGGCATCGAGCGCCTACAACAACACCGAGCGCGGAGACAACCACTACATCCACACCGTCACATGGAACGGCGAGACCTACGAGATCGAGTTTTTCTACTCCACGAGCTGGGAAAAGACCGGCGACTGGAGCAATGTGCTCACCAAGAGCTACGTCGTCTACCTGCCCGAGGGATATGACGGCCTGGTCTTTGCCGCCGAGCCGCAGCCCGACAACTACCGCGACACGGCCAAGCGCGACCAGCTCGACAGCATCTGCCCCGAGGCGGACATTCTCAACTGCACCACAGTCGATGCGCACAACTGCCTGTTTTTCCGCATCGGCTGACCGGATCAGGAGGACGGCATGAAAACATATCTCAAAAAGCTCACGGCGCTGCTGCTGCTGACTCTGCTGCTGGCGCTGAGTCTGGCCGCCTGCGGCGGCACGGACGACGATGATGACACCGGCCTGGCCGACTTCACCCCCATGACCGTGGAGGAGCTGACCGGCGGCTGGGTGGACGACGACGGCAACCAGCTTGTCATCGACCCCGACACGAGCACCTACGACTACCGGACGTGGTACGGCCGGGTGGGTTTCGGCCCGTTCGAGGTCGTGGACGACCGGCCCGTGATCGAATACGATGGGTTTTACTACGACTTTGAGGCCGACGGCGACGGCTTCGTCCTGCGGCAGAACGGCTCGTCCGACCGCGCGGGGCTCGACGGCGCGCGCTTCGGCCCCGGCGAAAGCGACGTGTACGCGCCCGAGCTGAGCACGCTCGACGGCATCTGGCAGGACGCGCTGGGCGAGACGCTCGTCATCGACACTGACCGCATGGAATATCTGGCCTACTCGCCGGACGGCATGACCGGCGGCACCATCCGCGACGGCGGCGACGGGCTGGGCGTGTGCCTCTTCCTCAACGGCCGCGGCTACTTTGCCGTGAGCCCCGACGGCAACAGCTTCACGCTGTTTTTCGAGGCCAGCGACACGAACGCGCCGGACGGCACGTACGAAGGCGTGTTCTATCGCAACGGCGACGCGGACCTCTATGCAGAGCTTGACGATGCGGAGTTTTACGCGTCTGACGGCCGCCTGCGCTATTACGACGGGGAGAACATCTTCTTCCTGCCGGATACGTACGCCGTCGCGGCCGACGGTCTCGCCTACGACGGCGCGGGCAATGTCTACGCCGCCGGGTGGGACATGCCCTATTACGACCCCGCCGACGACTGGGGCGACAACTGGGCCAGCAACTGGGGCTGACCCGCACAGACAAAAAGCAGCAGAATGCAAATGCATTCCGCTGCTTTTCTATCGTTTTGTTTACGGCCAGGGCGCCCGTGCCGCCTTGGGCGGTTTTGGCGCTTTCGGGGCCTTGGGCGCCTTCGGCGGATACAGCCGCCGGCGCAGGTCGCGCGGCAGCACCCAGCGGTCGAGCAGGGCGAGCATGCCGGGCAGGAACAGCAGGATGAGGATGATAGCCGAGAACGCACCGATGGAAATCGTGCGGCAGATCTGCTCGATGGTCGGGTTGCCGAAAAATTTCCCGACGACCGCTGTGACGAGCACCATGATCGAGCCGGACGTCAGCACCGTGTGGATGCTGCCGCGGTAGGCTGCGATGAGCGCGTCGCGCACGGATATGCTCTCGCGCATCTCGCGGTAATAGCTCGTGTAGAGGATGCCGTAGTCGATCGTCGCGCCCATGAGGATGCACTCGACGATCAGCAGCGCGAGGTAATAGATCTCCAGCCCCTGCAGGCCGACGACCGTGACGGTGATGAACACGCCGCACTGCACGATCAGCACGAGCAGCGCCGGGATGACGAGCGAGCGGAACGTGAACACGACGACGAGGAAGATCGACGCCGCCGTCAGCAGCGTGATGAGCAGCAGCTCGCTGTCGAAGCTGTTTTCCATCTCGTAGACCATGGCGCTGTTGCCGATGAGGTAGTAGTCCCCGGTCGTGGCGGCGTCGAGATCCTGCGTGAGCTGCGCGATGAACGCGCTCGTCTCGTCCGACTCGCCCGGCAGCGTCGTCGTAAGCACAAGGCGGGAATAGTCGCTGCCGCGCAGCTGCGTGACGGCGTCGGTGAGCATGGTCTGCGCGTCGGTGATCTGCGCGCGCATGTCGTCGGTCAGGAAGGAAGCAAAGCGAGCGTCCGTGAGCAGGTCATTTTGCAGATAGTCAAACAGCTCCTGCATGGACATGGTCCACGAGGCATCGCTGCTGTACACGCTGGCATAGTAGAGGAACAGCAGCTCCATCGTGCCGCGGTTCAGCTGGCTGGACAGGCCCTGAAACAGGTTTGCCAGTTCCGCGGCCGTATAGCTCCGGCCGGAGGCGACCGCGTCGATGACCGTGCGCGCCGACTGGAGCTGGCTGGTGTCCACGCCGCTGAGCTGGGAAGCAAAGCGCACGTCCGGCAGCACCTCCTGACACAGGAAGTCCACGAACTGCTGCACCGAGAGCGTCCAGCCGCTCGTGTCGCCGTGGCGGCTGATATAGAGCAGGTAGAGCTGGCGCATCTGCCCGGCGTCCATGCCGAGGAGGGCGGCAAGCTCCGGCGCCGAGTAGCTCGTGCCGTAAACAGAGCCGTTGATGATCCAGCTGGGGGTCGTGTTTTGCTGGGCTTGTGCGCTGTCGAGCAGGGTGCTGTGGTCGGCGAGGAAGTTTGCCAGGTCCTGCATCGACACGTCCCAGCCGCCCGTGATCAGGTCAACATTGGCCGCATGATACGCCACGAACAGCAGCCGCACCGTCTCCTCGTCCATGCCGAGCATCTGCGCGATCTCGCCGCAGCCGCGCGGCGTGGTCATGGCGCTGACATTCGTGAACGTCTGCAGCATGGCCGCCTGCTCGCGCGCCGAGGCATCGACCATGCCGGCCATGGTGGGGTCGGTGAGCACTTCGTTGACGAGGAAGTCGGAGAAGACGGGCAGCGTCATGCCGCCGGTGCTCGCGTCGCCGTGCTGCGTGTAGTAATAGAGCAGCAGCTGCTTGGCATCCGCTGCGTCCATGCCGAGAAAGTCCGCGAGCGACTCCGCCGTCCGCTGCTGCGTGAGCGCGGCAGGGTCGGTGAATTTCTGCAGCGTCTGGAGGTTTGCCGTCATGCCCGCGTCGAGATACGGCGCGAAGGCGGCGTTATTCGCCACGTGCTCTGTAAGAAAGCGCAGAAACTGCCCGGCCGGGATAGTCACGGCGCGGCCGCCGCTGTAGACATCATAATAGATCATGCCCAGCATATCGGCGCTGACCGGGATGCTGGCATCGAGCGCGCCGACGATATCGGCCATCTGCGCGGCGGCGTACTGCCTGCCGAGCGTGGTGGAGTACGACATGGCGCTCTTGACGTTTGGGTCGGCCTCGAGCCGGTCCGCCAGCGCGGCCACGGCATCCTCGTCAGCGTTGTTGTACAGCACGACGATGGGGTTATCCGGCGGGAACACCTCCGCGACCGGGTCGGTATCCGTGAGCGTGTAGGCGATCTGGGTCGACAGCTGCAGGACGTACGTGCCCGCGAACAGCAGCACGAACGCCGCCGCGACCGCGCCGCGGCACCGGTAGCTGAAGCGGCCGAGCGCCGCGAGCACGCTCCGGCGCTCGCGCTTGGGCGCGCGCGGCTTTTTCGTCGTCCTGCGGATGAGCTTATCCGCCCACAAAATCAGGCCGGGCAGCACCGTGAACACGCACAGCAGGCTGCACAGCACGCCCTTGGCCAGCACGATGCCGAGATCCATGCCGATCTTGAAGCGCATGAACACCAGCATCAGCAGGCCCACGATCGTCGTGACCGAGCTGCCGGTGATCGAGCCGAACGCCGCCGCGAGCGCGCGCGTCATGGCGGCCTCGCGGTCGGGGTCGGCCTGCACCTCCTGCCGGTAGCGGTTCATGAGGATGATGGAATAGTCCATCGAGAGCGCGAGCTGCAAAATAGCCGAGATGCTCGCCGTGACGTCCGACGTCTCGCCGAGGAAGATGTTCGTGCCCTGGTTGATGAGCACGGCGATGCCGATCGTGATGAGAAACAGCACCGGCTCGAAATACGACGGGCAGGCGATGAGCAGAATGACCGTCAAAATCGACAGCGCGAGGATGATGACAATCGGCGGGATGTCCGGCGTCGAGGTGTCGTCGCTGCGCACGGCCACGTCGTAGCCGTCAAAGCGGTCGGCCACGTCGCGCTCGATCTGCGCCTCCTCGTCGGAGTTGTAGTCATACTGCGTCGTGAGCTTGTAGAGCGTGGCGTCGCCGCGGTTATAGTCGTCGCTGTCCGGCTCGTAGGCCACGCTGTCCACGTTCAGGATCTCCGCCAGCTGCTCGCGGATGGCGAGCTTGTCGCGCGCATCCAGCCCGCGGAACATGACGCGGATGGTGTACGTCTCCGCCACGTCGGGGAAGGCCTCGTTCATGCGGTCCATGCCGATCTTCATCTGCGAGCTGTCCGGCAGGTACTTGGTCATGTCGGTGTTGATGCCGACGAAGGGCATCAGCGCCGCACAGACCACCGCCAGAGCCAGCATGACAACAAGCAATAGCTTGCGTTTTTTGACGATGAAAGCTGCGATCTTCTGCACGGTTGGGGAAACTCCTTTCGCGCGTAACGACGGATAGAAATTAATTGAATATTATAGCACATCGCCGCCGGATATGGTATACTATTTGTAACAAATCTGAACGGAGGGCATTCATATGGCAAACGATTTTCTGACACTGATCCGTACCCGGCGGAGCATCCGCGCCTACAAGCCGGACGCCGTGCCCGCGGACGTGCTCGCGCGCGTGCTCGAGGCCGGCACCTATGCCCCGTCCGCCATGGGCAAGCAGTCGGCGACGATCGTCGCCGTGGAGACCAAGACTTACCGCGACCGGCTCACAAAGCTCAACGCCGCCGTGATCGGCAAGGACGTCGACCCCTACTACGGCGCGCCGGTGATCGTGGTCGTGCTCGGCGACGGTGAGAGCGCAAATTATCTGGCCGACGGCAGCTGCGTGCTCGAAAACCTCATGCTGGCCGCGCACGCCGAGGGCCTCGGCACCGTGTGGGTCAACCGCGAGCGCGAGATCTTTGACAGCCCGGACGGCAAGGCGCTGCTGCGCGACTGGGGCCTGCCGGAGGCGCTGCGCGGGGCGGG
>ERZ780094.927-NODE-927-length-10474-cov-4.324695_pt1 | contig 10474 bp, 9 predicted proteins | sample MGYA00511174_ERZ780094 | MGnify/ENA primary metagenome ERZ780094 (study PRJEB29588, sample SAMEA2148063) | human gut metagenome | biome: human gut; feature: human-associated habitat; material: faeces | place: Denmark | collected 2008/2010 ...
TTTGAGCAATAAGATGAAGGTTTGGTCTTCCGCTTTAAGAAACCCCGCCGTTTTCGTCCGGCGGGGTTTTGTTTTTAATTTATATCTCTTTACCTTTGTGATAGCTGAATGTTTTTCTGTTTCTTTTATTGTTGCGTTTGGACGGGTCACGATTGCCGCGTTCCGGATTTTGGTCATATTCGGCGGTTGAAGGGGAATTGACCCGTTTTTCCTGCTGCCGCATAAATCTTTCGGTTTTGGCGAGTTTTTCTTCCATCTGCGTTGATTCGATGAAGACTTTTTCGGTATGTGTCCGTTCTTCTGCTTTGGGCCCTTGGCCGAATTTGGTTCCTTTTTCGGGGACTATTTCCCGGCCCATTTTTTGCAGCGCCTTTTTGGCCGCTTCGTTATGTTTGGTCAGGTATTGGCGGCAGCCGGGCGGTATGCTTTGCAGATGTTCGGCTTCCAAATTGATGACGCCGGGCGGGTTCTTTAATTTCATTTTAAATTGCAGAGCGGCGGCCAGCAGTTTGTCACGGAATTCCGGCGTACGAATATTGTTGAATTCAATGGTGTCGGCTCCGTTGTCGCGGGCGGCTTTGACCAGGGCGTAAAAGTAGTCGTAGCTGAGCGGTTTGCCGGCTTCGGGGTTTTTGACGGTGACGTCGATTTTATCCGGCTGTGGCGCTTTTTTCACCGTATAGACGGCGCCGGCATCGCCGCGTTTGCGGGCAATCGGGCTCAGCGGGCGGACTTCGATTTCCACGGACGCAGGTTCCTGGTTTTCATCGGTTTGCACCCGAACTTTTTTAATTTCGCGTTTGGGTTCTCCGGTTTTTTTATCAACGGCGGTTTCGCACCATTTTTTCAGTGAAGCGGGATAGCCCTTAATCCATGAGGGTTCTTCGGAGTGATCGGAAGCTTCGGGTTTTTCTTTCTTTTCGGGAGCGGTTTCTTTTGCCGGGGCCGGCGGTGTGTCTTCCTTTGGGGCCGTTTTGTTTTTTTGCTCGCGACGGGCAAGCAGCTCATCTATTCTGCGGGCGGTGTCGTTTTCCTGCCGCGTATTGGATTCGTTTGATTCGGCAGTCCGGGAGGCAGGCGTTTGTCTTTCTCTGGATTGCGGAAGTTCGGGCAATTCTTCACTGATGCTGAAGATTTTGATTTTGGGAGCAGGGCGCAGTTCCTCGGTTTGGGACAGGAGCGGCTGTCCGGAAGCGAAAGAATCCGTGTATGCTTCTTCAAAAGTCGGATTATGCTTGTCAAAAGAAAATTCAATCTGCGGCGTTTCGGCTTCCAGTTCTTTTTCGTTGAGCGAAATGATACCCCTTTCGCTCAGAATGCCGATTTTATCCAGGTTCAGTTTATTGTCATCGCCGATGATTTCTTCCAAAGCTTTTTCGTCGTTAATGACGTAGTTCAGCTGTTGCAGCCGTTCCTTTATTTTCCGGAGGGTTGCCTGCCGCTTGTCCGTGTTCGGCGAGGCAGCTTTGCGGGTGGCCGCGTCGGCTCGTTTGCGATATTGGTTTTCCCTTTCGGCTTTGGATAGAACTTTCATGTGCCAATCGTCCTGATGGTTAGATATGAGATAATACTATCATAAAAAAATAATTTTGTCTAATTTTTTCTACATACTGCAGAGTTTGTTCAGACTGGCAGGGGTGACGGCCTGAAGATAAGGATTGCAGTGTTTTTCCAGACCGAGGGTTACCGGTGCGACCGGTTTTCCCTGTTTGATTTTGCCCATGGCCTCTTCCACATATTGTTTAAGCAGCTGGCTGTTGGGGTTGAAGTATTGGGCGAAGCCGATGCCGTGAATGGTATATTCATGACCGGGATAGAATTTGACGTCGTTCGGGAGTTCTTTGATTTTATTCAGTGTGGCAAACATTTGTTCGGCGCTGCCTTCAAACAGACCGCCGATGCAAAGGTTAAACAGCGTGTCGCCGGTGAAGAGGGCTTTAGCTTCAGGAAAATACCACAGAATATGGCCGATGGTGTGACCGTCAGCGCGGATAATTTCGGCGCGGGAGCTGCCGAGGCTGAACGTATCTCCGTCATTCAGGCCGATGTCTATGCCCGGAATACGGTTGAGGTCGGCTGCTCCGCCGACAACCTGTGCGCCGTAAAGCGCTTTCAGTTCCAGGTTGGCGTCGGTATGGTCGTAATGGTGATGGGTGTTGAAGATATATTGCGGTTTGATGCCCAATTCTTTGCATTTGGCAATAATCGGCGCCGCTTCGGAGGGGTCAACCACGGCGCTTTGTCCCGTTTCTTCATCGGTGAGCAGCCAGGCGTAATTGTCCATGGTGCCGGCCCGGCACAGAACTGGTTCAATTCTTAAGTTACTCATGCTTGTTTCTCCGTCAGTGTCTTATTTATAAATAGTCATCGGGGTTGATTTCATCAATCTGTTCCGGTGAAATATATTGTTCGGCGTAGTCCAAGTAAACTTTGCTGGTGATGAAAACCTTGTAAAGGTCGGGGTCGATATGTCCGTTGTTTTTCATGTCGCGCATAATAGCCAGAACTTCCGAGAGTTTTTTCGGTTCTTTATACGGGCGGTCGTTGGCGGTAAGCGCTTCAAAAATGTCGGCAATGGCCATAATTTTGGCAGGAATGGACATTTGGTCGCCGGTGAGGCCGTTGGGATAGCCTTTGCCGTCTATGCGCTCGTGGTGGGCGCCGGCATATTCAACGACTTTTGAGAGTTCTTTAGGGAAAGGCAGAGCCTTGAGCATATCGATGGTGACAACAATGTGTTCGTTGATTTTTTCCCGTTCCTCTTTGTTGATGGTTCCGTGCGGGATTTTCAGGTTATAGAGTTCGCCGCGGTTATATTGGTCAAAGAGCAGGTCGCCCCGGTCCTGAAGAAGATTTTCAACACCCGGCTGTTCGTAAATTTCAGGGTTTTTGATGTGGTCGCGTTCTGCCCAGGAGAGCCCTTTCATACGGTTGAAGTAACGGGTGAAGGTGATGCGGGAAATCCTGTCCAGTTCGGCAAAGTCGCGTTCGGTCATGTCTTTATCGCCGATGTTGCACTGGGCGATAAAATCGTAATCTTTTTCCAGCTGTCTGACTTTGGCGACAAATTCGGCCTGCAGGTTCTCCGGCGTGTCCGTATTGGCCAGGCGCTTTTTCAGGTAGTCGATATGTGCGTCGCGGCGCAGAATCTCAAAGCGGCTGCGTATTTCATGAATGCGGTTGTAGATGGTTTCCAGCTTGGTGGCTTTGTCAACGATATATTCCGGTGTTGTGACTTTGCCGCAATCATGCAGCCAGGAGGCAATATGCAGCGTGTACCAGTCGTCGCCGCTCATTTCAAAGTCACGCAGCGGCCCGCGGTCTTCCTAAACGGCGGCGGTAGCCAGCAGGCGGGCAATAACGGGCACGCGCTGGCAGTGGGCTCCGGTATAAGGCGATTTGGCGTCAATGGCCCGGGCCAGAACTTCAATGAAAGATTCCAGCAACTGTCCGTAGGCCTCATTAAGCATTTTGTTTTCCAGCAGAAGACCGATGAGCTTGCAGATTGAAATGGTGTTTTTCTGGGTGTCCAGCGTAAAGGTCAGGGTGCGTCCGCTTTCGTCCCGCGGATTGACAAACTGTGCAATGCCGACAACGTAGCCGCGGCGGGTGGTTACCGGAATGCTGAGAACGGAGACGGTGGCATAATTGTTGTCTTCGTCAAACTCGGCGAAAAAACTGTTGTCAAATTTATTGTCGGCGTAGATGTTATTGGAATTAATGACGCCTTTGCTGAAAAAACAGGCGGCGGCAATGGATTTCTGCGGCTGGTTTTTGATTTCGGGCAGAAAAACGGTCGGAGCATAGACCAGATTGTCTGAGCCGCGGCGGGTGATTTTCAGGCTTTTGTTGACGCTGTATGAAAGGGTCAGAAACTTATCATCATTGACATTGTAGAAAAACCAGCCGTCCGCGTCACACATGTCGGCGGCGGTATCCATTATTTTTTCGACGATTTCGGCATGGTTGGCCTCTGCCAGCATTAAATCGCTCAGCTCAAGAATGGAACTTAAATTTCGCGTATTCGTCGACACCAAAGGCCGCCTCCTTCCCTTTACAAGGGTATAGTCTATACGCATTTAGTTAAAAAATAATCAATTAACTGATTTTTGAAATGAGGTAATTGACATCATCTTCGCTTAATTCCTCGCTGGTGGAGCTTATCGAAAGAATGCGTTCAATCACTTTGTGAATGAAAGAAGCACGATCGCTCTTCTGGCAGCCGAAGCGAATGTCGCGGATGACGTTCAGGGCGCTGAAAACCGCGGGGAACATACTCTTGGGGATAAATGCCTTGCGGAGCAGATTGCGAATCATAAAGTCAACCTGCAGGTTAAACAATATTTTGCGGACTTCCAGCAGCGGAGTGTTGGAAAGGTAAACCAGCGCATATTCAAAAAATTTCAAATCGCCCATGCAGATTGAACGCACAACCAGTGACGGCGTCAGGTGATTGGAGGCGTAAAGCTGGTGAACCAGTTCTTCAATCTGTTTATCGGAGCTGTATTCTTCCGAAATGCGCAGCGTGGTTTTTTCCTTAACCTGTTCAACAATGTCGGTGGCAATGTTATTGGGCAGATTATGGGTGGTAATCAAACGTTTCTGCAGTTCGTCGGAAAGAGAACTGACAATCTTTTCAATGACCGAAACCGGCAGGTCGGAACGATAAACCAGGTGTTTTTTGATATTGTCGCTGTCGGAATATTTATCAATAATCGAATCGTAGGTCTTTTCAACGATATTGGCGCTTTCATTGGAGATGAGAACGCCGACGACATCTTCCGAGCATTTGTCAACAATATACTGCGAGACGTCTTCCGGCAGATTTTTACGCTGGGCGACCGCTTTCTGTTTGTTGCTGCTCTGCGCTTCGATAATGCTGATCAGGTCTTCTTTGGTGAGGTTGGCGTAATATTTGATGAAAGGAACGGCAACGCTGTCCTGATCGTTAATCAGTTTGACGGTGATATCGCGGGGAATTGACTTGCAGTTTTTCAAACTTTCGGAAAGGACTTCCCTGACTTTGACCTGAACGTCTTCAACCATAATGCGGAAAATGTCTTCCGCCAGTTTGCGCCCGCGCTCGCTGATGTCGGTTCCGTCATAATAGGCGGAGATTTTTTGGGCCGCAGCTGCTTTGTTCTCAACAGACAAGTCGTGAGACAGGCGGTTAACATCTTGCATTGTCAGGCCGAGTTTTGTCATTTTTTTCTGCACTCGCTTTAATTAACTATCTATTTCTTATCATAAAATAAATTAAATGAAAAGTGTAATTAATCTTTTGTTACAAAATTTTGTCGAGCAACCATTATTTTTCCGCATCCGGAATTTTTGCGTCCAGCCAGTCAATGTCCCCCAGCGTTGCCTCATCAAAATTCGTCAGCTCGTAAAAAGTCATGGTATATTCAAGCAAACCGGCGAAATTCCGGAGATTGGTGTCGAAAATCATGGCATTGGCAAGCGCTTTGCCGGTGACGGGTTTGTCACGGTTTTCAATTTCGGCGCGCAGAAAACGCAGCTGTTCATAATTTACGCCGGAGTTGATTTTATGGGTGTATGAGCGCATGGAGGCCAGCAACGAAGGGAAAATTTTGTATTTGTAGCTGTTGTCTTCGGTTTCGTCTTCGGGAATCAGTCCGGGTTCGTTTGAGTACCACAACAGTTCGCGGTAAAGCGAATTGCCTTCGTTGGCCGGGCGGTTGGTGCCCCAGTTGCTTTCAATGGCAGCGGCGCCCATCAGCAGAGAAGGCGGCAGTTTGTTGACGCGGAGCAGCAGTTCTTTGAAAATGTAAGCATAACGCCGTTCTCCCGTGAGACGGGTGAAAATGTCATATTTTTCCGCCTGCTGTTCAAGAAATTTTTCTTCTTCCGCAGTGAGGTCGTGCTGTTTTTGGAAGCGGTCTTCCAGCAGGCGGATATGCAGCCGCTCTTCACTGAGTTCTTCGCCAAGTTTCAGAGCCAGAGGGCCGACGATTTGCAAGAAGAGCTTGTTGCGTTTTTGCGGGTCTTTAATTGAGCGGAAGTCGCGGGGGAGACGGGTGAGAAAAATCGGCGGATAAATCCAGTCCCGCATATAAATGTAGTCTTTATAGCCGTATATCCGGTAAAAGTCTTCCAGTTCGGCAACCGTGATGTCATGGATATAAATGCCGTCAACCTTGTATTCATAAACGGGAGTATCCGGCGCTTTGGCGCCGCAGATAAAAAGGACGCTCAGAATCAGGGCTGTGACGGCGGTTAATGTTTTCATGCTTCGCTGTTTTCAAAATTTCTGACTTCTTTGACTTCAGGGATATAGGATTTGAGAACCCTTTCGACCCCTTCTTTAAGGGTAATCATGGCGTAAGGACAGCCGGCGCAGTTGCCGCGCATTTCGACATAGACAATTCCGTCTGCGAAGTTTTTGAAAACGATGTCGCCTCCGTCCTGTTTGACAGCCGGGCGGATGCGCGCATTAATCAGCCCGATGATGCGGTTGACGACGTCTGTTTCATCGGCAGCCGTTTCCGGCGTTTCGATGACGGCTTCGTCGCCAAGAGCGGCGCAGTCCATAATTTCGGCGAGAATCTGCGGTTTGAGTTCTTCCCAGTCGGCTTCGTCTTCTTTGGTGACGGAGATCATTTCTGCCGTCATAAACAATGATTTTATGCCGCCGAGGTCAAAAATCTGCTCGGCCAGCGGTGACTTGCGCAGGGATTTGGCATCAACGAATTCGGCGGTTCCGCTTTTCAGAATCCGAACCGGCGGAAAAAAGTTTAAGACATTGCGGTCAGGGGTTTCTTGTGTTTCAATCAGCATTTTATTTCCTTGCAGGGGCTTGTTCGTTTAAAGCTTCGGCAATCAGGGCAAGCAGATTGCGGGCTTTCACGATGTACATGTTTAAATAACTCAGGTGGTTGGGTGCGGTCAGGCTGTTCAGCTCGCCGTTGCGGACAATGGCCGGTTGGACGGACGAGGCGTCTTCCAGAGCTTTGATCAGGCTTATCCAGTTTTGATATTGTCCGGCGGAAACGATGATGTTTTTATAATCATTGCCGAGCGCTTTGAAAAGCAGGTAATAAGCATAGGCTTTGCCCTGCTGATAATAGAAAATGTTATCGGCTTTGGTGTCCCACCAGGAAGAACTTTCCTCCCGGATTCGGGTTTCAAGAGCGGCGCTGCTTTTGCCAAGGTTTATTTTGGATTTGCGGAGCAGGTAAGCGAGGTCTGCCGGGCTTTTGTAAAAGACTTCGCGGCCGGCACTGAGGCTTTTGTTGTAATTAATCAGGTGGCGGCGAGCCTTGCGGTACTGGTTGTTGGCCGACGGTGCCAGCAACAGTTTGTTTTCGGCGGAAAACATCCAGACGGTTCCGGGGTAACGCAGCAATTCCGCCGCGGCCCGCAGGTCGGAAGGTTCATCTTCCACGGTAATCTTTTTATCAATTCTTTTGGCAAAAGAAGAAGTAAATTTATTTAGGGCGTCAAAAATGCCGAGCTGAAAATTAGGCATATTGTCAAGGAAATAAGAGGGGTAGAAAAACGGCAGGTTCGGCGTCCAGATTTTTTCGTTTACTTCACGGTTGACCAGAAAAGAAATCATTTCCACGCTGCTGGATTGTTCAGGGTGTTTTTCATCAATTTCATAATCGGTGGTGCGGTCAATGTTGCTGATGAGCAGTCCGCCGATAGGATAATAAAGAAAAACCAGCGCGGCAAGCAGAAGAACCAGTGTGTTCCACCAGGTCGCAAGAAAGTTCATTCCCCGGTCAACCATGGCATCAAAAGAAAATTTCGGCAGGCGGATTTGCCGCAGTTTGCCGTATTGTTGCAAAAGCCAGTTTTTAAGCTTGTTTTTGAGCATTTTTCTTTCCCCGTGACGAAAGCATTTTAAGAATGTCGGTTAAACAAAGCACACCGGTTAGTTTAGCCATTACGCAGAAAGTTGCAACACCCAAAATGCATAATCCGGCGAAAAGCGGAATTTTTATGCCGTAAGACAGCAGCAGCCAATTGTCAAACTTCCAGGTTATGCCGAGTTCTCCCAAATAAATAACTCCGCCCATTACCAGCGAGCAGAGCGTGATTTTGAGAATTTTGCGGTTCAGCTCGGCGGAATAGCTCCAATAACCGCGTTTTTTCAGGCCGCGAAGATATTGGTAGAGCGAGACGAAAGAGGCGACGGAAGTTGCCGAAGCCACGCCGACGTGGCCGAAAGGAATCATCAAAGCTATGCTGAGCGACAGGTTGGCAATCATGACAACAATGCTGTATTTGACCGGGGTTTTGGTATCGCCGCGGGCAAAAAAGTTCGGAGCAAGGGCTTTAACCATAACGTAAGAGGGCAGACCGACGGAGTAGGCGATAACTGCCCGGGCGGTCATAACCGAATCTTCGGCGGTGAAACGTCCGTGGCGGAAAAGAATATCTATAATCGGATAAGCCAGAACAATCAGGGCAACCGTTGCCGGAATGGAAAGCAGGGCGCCGTATTCAACCGCTTTGTTTTGGCTGTGACGGGCTGCTTCGATTTCTCCGGCTTTGAGGTGGTGGGAGAGTATCGGCAGCAAGGCAACGCTGATAGCCGCGCCAACCACGCCGAGCGGCAGCTGCTGAATGCGGTTGGCATAGTAGAGCCAGGAGATGGCTCCGGTTCCGACCAGCGAAACAACAATGGTGTCAACCACCATGTTAATCTGATAGACGCCGGCTCCGAGAACGCCGGGAGCAATACGTTTGAACAGGGTTTTGATTTCAGCATTATGCAGCAGGCGGCGGATGTTGAACTGCGGTTTGACGCTGACGTCAATCCGCCGGAGAAAAAAGTGCAGCCAGAGAATTTCAAGCAGACCGGCAATGGTTACGCCCCAGGAAATGCCGTGGGCAGGGGTTTCGCCAAAGGGAACAAAAGCAAAAACGGCAACAATCATTGTCAGATTGAGGATAACCGGTGCTGCGGCCGGCCCGGCAAATTTGCCGAAAGAGTTTAAAATGCCGGACTGAAAAGAAACAATCGAAATAAACAGCAAAAACGGAAAAGTGATGCGGGAGAGTTCGACCGACAAAGCCATTTTTTGCGGATCGGAAGCAAAGCCCGGGGCCATCAGTTCAACCACCCAGGGCATGCAGAATTCCATCAGAATAACAAAAAGGGTAAGAAAGAAAGTGAGGACGGAAATGGCCTGGGAGGCAAAACGAATGGATTCTTCGCGTCCGTCGGTTACCAGTTTGTGGGACAACATGGGGACAAAAGCGGTGGTGAAAGCGCCTTCGGCAAACAGGCTGCGAAACAGATTTGGCAGTTTGAAAGCAACGAAAAAGGCGTCGGATACGGCACCGGCACCGAGGAAATTGGCAAGAATCATATCCCGGGCAAATCCGGTAATGCGGCTGACGAGCGTGAATCCTCCGAAAGTGGCAATTGACTTAAATAAAGACATTTTTTTCCCATTAAACTGTTATTTGTTAAGGATATTTTATTGATTTGTATGCAGTATATTGTATAAAGATTAAAATTACGAACAGAAAAATCGTTTTATCGCCTTATATTTTGAGAAAAAGCCAGTTTAAATATTGACAAAAGACAATTATATTGCGATAATAGACAAAAGAGATAAGCAAGAATAATAAAAATCTTAGGAGAAGTTTTATGGTTAACATGGCTAATTTGCCGCAGGGAAAAGAGTTTTCTTGGAAAGGCGGCGTTAAAAGCATAGCACGGGGAAAGGAAAGATCTTCGGATCCGGCTCTTTCTCTGGCCGCACAGATTTTGATTTCGCGAGGATATAACGGTTTGGGATCGTCCGTATCCCATGAAGCCGATGCTCATAAAAATATGTTGTCAAATAAAATTTTGGCAAACAATGGTTTGGAATTGCAGGCTGACGGTTCTTATCGTCAGGTTTCTGCCGAGAAAGCCCGGGCGGCCGTAAATGCTGCCGAAACGGGTGCACAGATTATTTCTAAGGGTTTGACACGCTAACTTTTGATTAGAAATAAAACTTCTCGCAATAATCGTTAAAAAGTCCTCCGGTAACGGAGGACTTTTTTTACCAGCAGCTTCGGTGGCTTCCGCCTCCTACTGGACCGCCGGAACACATATGTCCGTAACCTGAATATTCCTCTATATCTCTTTCACATGCAGACGAAGAGGTATAGGAGGAATAAGTGTAACTTGTATCTTCCGTTTTCTCATATACGTCGTTGGTGTAGTATTCCGTATACTGTCCGACACGCAAAGAATAGCCTCCGTTTCCGTCGGAGATGCAGCTGCATCCGGTACTGTATCTTTCGGTTCCGCTTGTGATGCACCAACCATAGCAGCTTTCGCCGCAATTTGTTGTTCCTGTGTATATGTACTGATAGTTATCGAAGGGAGGATTCCCTCCGTTGTCGGTATAGGGGCAGGGATCGCAGACTTCTTTGCATTCGGAGAATTTCTTAAGGCTTCCGGAATAGCAGACCTCGGCGCCGGCGGCTCCCCCGTCGGTGCATTCCT
>ERZ780094.928-NODE-928-length-10469-cov-2.809871_pt1 | contig 10469 bp, 8 predicted proteins | sample MGYA00511174_ERZ780094 | MGnify/ENA primary metagenome ERZ780094 (study PRJEB29588, sample SAMEA2148063) | human gut metagenome | biome: human gut; feature: human-associated habitat; material: faeces | place: Denmark | collected 2008/2010 ...
AAAAGCTTCCATATCCTTTTTCATTTCCTGAATTTGCAGTTCACCATTGTATTTTAAATAATATTCACTGAAATCATCATAATTTGAGAACATTTTTTGATAGGGGAATGTCATGTTGGCTTCACTGCTGCACTTGTATATCTTCTGCTCAAAAGGAACGTCTGTAAGCTCACTTGTTACATTCTCTGTCTGATAAAGCTTGTTGCTTCCTGCGTAATATACCGTCAATCCGTTTTCACAAACGCTGTAAAAGCTGTCGGCAGAAAGCTTTTTTGAGAAAAGCTTCATGCTGCCCTCAGAAAAGTCCTCAGATTCTATGGTAAGAACACCGCTGTCCCCCTCCAAAGAGCTTTCAGCATGTATCACCTGCGTGCTTGTGCATACTGTTATCTCAGCCTCAGTGCCGCTTTTTACGCACTCACAGAACTCAGCCCAGCGCATATCACTTTCTTCCGAAGAGTCCATGAAAATCATACCATGCTCTCTAGCCGTGTCAGCGGTTATCTCACTGCCGTTCCATGCTGAGAAAAATATCTTTGCAGGGCTGTCAACGACTTCCTCTTGTTCGATAAACGAGGAGTTTTTAGTATTGACCACGCTCTCTTCAGATCGACCGCAGGCTGAAAAAAGGGTCAGGAACATTGCAGCAGACAATGCACCGCAGATAATTTTTTTATGCAACTTCCTGCCCCCCTTGGTTTTATACTGTAGGGGCAACGCCTCCCAAGGCACGCCCTTAAATCTCATTATATCACATTTTGTTGATTCTGTTAATATGTATTTTAATCAAATTAGTAAACGTCTATTTGGCTATAATGTCAAAATATCGGTGTAAATATGGCAAATATCTCAAGAAGAGGGCTTAAAGAGTGAAATGTGACAATATTGTAATTAAACTGTCATTGACATTGATGATAAAAAATATTATAATATGTTTATGTACCTGTGCTTTGTTTGCAGGTGTGCAGGTGTGTTCCTGCAAAAGGAGGCGAAATGTGACGGCTTGTGCCGTGCAATATATGGATAATAACAAGAATAACGTTTCCCGCAAGGCTTCGGGAAATACGGCGAGCGTTGTCGCAATAATAGTTGTGGGCATATTTGTGCTGTGCGTGATACTTCTGCTTGCCAAGGGGCTTTTTGCAAGCAATAGTTCAGAAGTGCCAAAGGGTATAAATACTGCCACCATAAATACAAATGAGTCTGTGGCTGAGCCAGTGAACAGTACCGCCCCTGCGGATACGTCCGTTACTGATAACAGCAGTGTGGACGAAAGCGGTGCGGTAACAGATGTGTCCAGCGACGAGTCTAGCCAGACAGATGTGCTTGAAGTAATGTATGTCACAGAGTATGCTTATCTTCACGTGGCACCTGATAATGACGCTGAGAATATCGTTTGTATGTCACCGGGCGTTCAGGTAAACGTTCTTGAATATGAGGATAACGGATATGTGAAGATAAATTTCATGAACATAGACGGTCCACTCACAGGATATATTTATAAGGATTATCTTACAACAGACAGCTCTATAGCAGTACAGTGGTAAAAAATACAGCGCCGCACAAAAGAATGTGCGGCGTTTTTGGATGTGGGGGCTTTGAAGTGCCGAAATATAATACTTTTATCGAGGATAAAAACGGAGAGCGCATAGACTTTATCCTTGACGTTGCCAAAAGAAGTCGCCTTAATATGGGTATGCGTGACGGCATTTTGACAGTGCGTGTGCCTTACGGCTGTTCAAAGCAGCAGCTTGAAAGCTTTATTAATAACAATCTGGGCTGGATAAAAGAGCAAAAAGACAAGGCGACGGTGGGTCTGCCGAAAGATTTCTGCCATGGCGAAAGGCTCAGACTTTTGGGGAACGAGCTTACCCTGACCCTTGTTCAAGCTGATAAGTATTTTTCTCCCAAGATAGAGGACGGCAAGCTTCTCATTGCCGTGAACAAGACCAGCGACCAGACCTATGTAAAAGAGCAGACCACCAAGTTCATAAACGATCTCACAGTGGCGGAGATAACAAAAAGTATGCAGAAAATGTCTGCCTCCACAGGGCTTGTGCCTGAAAAGGTCACAATAAAACCGCTGACAGCAAGCTGGGGAAGATGTATCTCAAACAGGCATATTTCCATAAACTCAAAGCTTATCGTTTTCCGCAGAGAGTGCATAGATTATGTCTGCCTCCACGAGCTTTGCCACTTGGTCTTTATGGATCACAGCAAGGATTTCTGGGCTTTGGTGGGCAAGTTCTGTCCCGATTGGCGAGGTATAAGAGAAGAAATGAAAGGCTGACCATGCAGGCATACCCTACAAAATATACTCATGTGCTTTGTAGGTATTAACTATTGACAAATACAAGATATTGTGGTATCCTTTTATTGTGGCAACAATATGTATAACAAAGAAAAATGGAGGTAATGTAAAATGGTAAATGTGAACGTAACAGGCGGGGAGATGTCCCAGGCAGAGATAAATTCATATATCGACAGGGCGCAGAAGCTTTACCCTGAAAAGACTATCCAGACTATCGACCTAAAAATAGACGGCGACTTTGTTGACGTTGATTATCACTTTGCAGACGTGCCTTTTCAGCGTATAAGAAGAATAACAGGCTATCTTGTTGGAACTCTCGACAGATTTAACGACGCAAAGAGAGCGGAGGTCCGTGATCGAGTAAAGCATGGTCTTGCAAGCCCCAGCGTATCAGAACAGTAAAAATGAAACACGGCATATGTCACCGAAAAAGTGGCATATGCCGTATTTTTTATGGAAGTGTATTGGTGTAGCTTTTTAGACCTTGTTTCCGCAAACGCTGCAAAATTTGGCGCCGCTCTTCAGCTCTGAGCCGCAGTGAGGACACTTTTCAGGTGCGGTCTGCTCGACAGGCTGTTCAGCCGTTTCTGTAGGTGGTTCTATAGGCTCTGTCTGTTGTGGTATCTCAGACTCAACTACGCTCTGTGACATAACAGGCTCGGCATTGTCGGGCTTTCTGAACTGTGACATATCAGGCTGAGCAAAACTCTGTTCTTGCGGTGTAGTCATTGGGATAGGCGCAGGGGCATTGTCAGGCGTCTTTGCGGCAACAGGTATCTCAACGGCGAAATCTTCGCCCATAAGTCTGCCTGCAATAACAAGTCCACCGATAAAAAGCAGGAAAGCCGCAATAAATGGCAGAACATCATCAGCAAGTGAAAGGGCTACCCTGAACTTGTCATAGCCCATTGTTATAGCGTTTGAGAAGTGACCTTTTACCGTAACATAGTATATCATTATGCCCTTTGTTATCATCACAACAAGCGGGAAAAGGATAAGAAAGCCTGCGAATGCACCATCAAGCTTTTTCTTGCCCTTTGCTCTTGCAGATGTGAAAAACGCCACAAGGCTGAATATGGCGAGTGCGCATGAAAGACCATAGGTGTTCACATAAGCGAAAATGTCGGGGGTGAACAAAACGTCTATCTTGTTTGTGAAAACGTTGTTGTAAACGAGCTTTCCCACAGGGTCAGCCAGTGCACCTGCTGCCGAGAGAATGAATGCGAAAAAACTCAGCAGACACAGGGACATTCCTGCATATGTAAGCTTCTTTGTGTAGATCTTTTTTGCCATTTTGATTAGTCCTTTCATTTGTGAAGTCTTTATCCGCAGTCCGAAAAAATAGGGGCGGATAGAATTTCCGTCCCTATTATAATACTATTTTATAAAAGCCTTGTCAATAGATTTTTTTCGCAGCTTTCGTCGCTATTTATCGTTTTTGCCGCTATCCTCGTCCTCACCGAGAATATTTTTCATCATCTCGTTTATGTGCCGAAGCTTTTCGTCATCATCATTGTCAGGTCGGTATATCCTCAGTGGCTCGTCCGTTGTATCAGTTGTGTCATTTATCACAGGGGTTGTGGCTTTCTCACTGCTCTCAGCCGTAAAGTTAGCTTTTGCAAGCACCTTTTTCATGACTTTTCCACGCTTATATTCAAACAGGAATATAAGCACCAGCAGGGCAACACCAAAGCCCGTTATGATAAGAGATACCTTCCAATAGTCAGGGGAGAACTTCATTGTTATCTTGTTTTCACCCTGCTCCAAAGGGATAGTTATAAGGCTGTCAAGAGATTTTTCAGCCGTCACCTTTTTGCCGTTCACAGTGATAGTCCAGCCGTTTTCATATGGTATGGTTGTGAACAGTACAGAGCCGTCATTTTCAGCATTAACAGTGCCCTCAAGATAAGTGTCCTTAAAGCTTGTGACCTCAAGCACATTTTTCTGCATATCAGCGCAGGTCTGTGCAAAGCTGTCATAATCAAAGGTGTAGAAAAGCTGGTCTTTCCAGTAAGCTTCGTTATCGTCATTTGCCACCGTTATGCGTATGCGAAGCTCCTGCCCCTCATAGAATTTGCCAAGATTCATAATGGAATAATTGTCGCCCACAAAGAACTGACCTGCATATTCCATAGGCTCAGAGCCGTCCATATAATCGTCCTCGTCCTGTATCCACACGTTGCAGGAACGCTCATATTTGGTTGGAAGATACATATAAAGATATGAGTCCTTATCCATTTTCACAACATAGTCAATGTGACATTCTGCAATGGAAGTGTCTGTAGGGAAGTATTTCGTGTGTCCGTCAGTGAGCTGAGATGTAGAAACGTTCTCCATTTCGCTGTTTATAACAGGTATTTTTGTGAAATATTCCTTTGTTGTGCCTGCGAGGGCGTTGAATACCATGTTCTGATTTTCAAAAGGATTATCTTCAGAAAGTGACACGTCCTCAATACTAGGCGAAGATACCATGCCAAGACCAAGAGCGTTAGGGTTGTTGTAGAATTTATATGTTGCGTCGCCCTCGGTGTATTCTGTTGTAAGCTTGTATTCCTCAGGGACTTTAACTCTTGTGCCTACAAAAGAGGTGTTGCCCGTTTTGTCCATAAGATATTTTATGTCAAACAGAGCGTCGGTCATGAAAGTTGTGCCGTCATATTTTGTATAGTGACCGCCGTAAGCATATCCAAGCTTGTGGAGCATCATAAGGGCAGGTGCGTTCATTGTTGAGCTTGAATGTGAAATGCCCTTGTAGCCTGTTCCGATAGGGTCGTTCACAGTTCTGTGGAAAGTTGCCTCCATGCGGTAGAAAAGCGACGGGTCATATTCCTTCATCATTGATACAGCGTTTCTCGTCTGCGTCATGTAAGGTTCATAGGAAGTGTACTTGCTGTATGCAACGTCAGTGTCTATTTTGTCGATAGTGTCAGCGCTGTTTGCAAAAAGCTCAACCGCAAGAACGCCTACCATTACGATACAAACAGCCTTTGATTTTGGATATTTCTTGATAAGATAGATAAGTGCGAAATATGCCGCCAAAGCTATCATGGATACCCATATGCCTTGTATAACATTTGTGGTGTCGCCTGTTTCACTTGTCTTTGTTTCAAAAAGCTGGAAGTGAGAGTAGTTCTCACGCTCACACCAGAAGAGGAATACCATAAGTCCGAAGAAAATTCCACCGATGTTCTTTGCAGTTATGCCCTCGAGGTTTTCAAACGCCCTGAATGCCATTACTATCATCAGGAATGAGAATATGAAAGAATATCTGTAAGGCAGCCAGTTCGGCACTTGAAAGCCGTGCATTGCCATATCAGCAGGCTTTATATACATTAGTATTACAAGCAGGAAAGTGAGCAGACCTGTAGAGGTCTTTTCTTTCATTGTTATCCTGTCGTTCATAAAGAACAGCGGAACAAGTATCAATACAGCCGTTCCGCAGTATATCATAGGCATACCCTCAGGGTAAACAGTGTCATATGACATTGGGAAAAGCTTTGTTATGAACGTAAGAAAATCAAATTGCGTTGCAAGTGAGAAATCAGGGTCAGTGAACTCAAACTTGCCAAGCTTCAAAGAATTGTAAACGGTTATAAGAACGAACGCCGCACACATAAGCGCAACAAGCGTGCCGATACCGAAAGCCACACAGCGTGAGAAGAACTTCTTCGGCAGTATCCTGCCCTCTCTTGAAAGGCAGTACCAGCAGAAGTAGAAAAACGTAAAAATTCCCACCATATAGCCGATGTAGAAATGTGCAATGAACATAAGCGCCAGCGGCACTATATAAGGCACAAGCTTGCCCTCATCAACGAGCCTGTGAACGCCCCAGCATATAAGCGGCAGATAGATAAGTCCGTCAAGCCACATGGGGTCCATAAGCTGTACCACCATGTATGACATAAGAGCATACATGGTAGGGAATATGATAAGTGAGATAGTCTTAGGCTTCTGCACTGATATCTTTTTTAAGAAGAACATGAACGTCACAGCCGCCGTACCTATCTTTGCAAGCTGTAAAATAAGGATAGAGGTCGCCATCATCGTTCTCGGCAACAGCACAAGTATCAGCATAAAAGGGCTTGCAAGATAATATGCAAACACACCGAACATTTCTCCGCTGAGGTTTCGTGACCAGTTGTAGATAAAACTGCCGTTGCCATGGAAAGCGTCACGGAACTGCTCGTAGTAGTAAACATACTGACCGTTCAAATCAAGCACAAGCACCGAGCTGTCGCCGATAGGGTGAATCTTGAAAAAAGCATAGGCAGAAAACATTATTGCCACAGGCAGAAAGAACACCAAAAAGTACAGCCGCTTATCATAGCACCATTTCTTTACAAATGAAAGGGGAGATGTCTTAGTCTTTTCCATTCTTTTTCTCCTCGTCGTCTTTTCTTATGATATCACGGATTATGTATCTAGGTCGCTGCTTTATCTCCTCGTATATCTTTGAGAGATAAAAGCCTATTATTCCAAGACTGAACATTATTATACTCGATGTGAGAAGCTGTAGGATTATGACCGTTGAAAATCCTACCGCCGACGCACCGATAAGCTTTTTGATAAGGGTGTGAAGTCCCAGTATGACAGAGAAAATAAACGTTATAACACCGCATACTGTCACTATCTGCAAAGGCGCAGAGGTAAAAGAGGTTATGCTGTTTATGGCGAATTTGAAAAGCCCCTTTACAGACCACTTTGATTCGCCTATCTCTCTGTCAGCAACGTCAAAATATACACGCTCCGTCTTGTAGCCTACCCAGCTTGACATTGCTCTGAAAAACGTCAGTCTTTCTGGCATTGCATTCAGTGAATCTACCACAGCCCTGTCAAGAAGCTTGAAATCGGAAGCCGCTTCCATGTCGAGTCCGCTTGACTTGTTTATCATCTTGTAAAACCACAGAGAGAAAAATTTGTATACAGGGTTTTCCTTTCCGCGGGAATTTTTTCTGCCCTCAACAATGTCAACGTCATTGTTTTTCCAGATGTTGTACATCTCGATTATGACCTCAGGCGGGAACTGCAAATCACAGTCCAGCAGAACGCAGGCATCACCCTTTGCAGTTTCAAGTCCTGCGAAAATTGCGCTCTCCTTGCCGAAATTTCTTGAAAAATTCACGCCCACAATATGCTCGTCATTGCGTGCAAGGTTTGAGATTATATCCCATGTTCTGTCCTTTGAGCCGTCGTTTACAAAAACAAGCTCATAGTCTATACCGTTTTCGCTGAGAAGCTTTGAAACAACAGAAGCACATTTTGCAACGTTGCCCTCCTCGTTATAGCTTGGTATTATTATTGATAGCATTTCTCGTTCTCCTATTCTTTGTTGCCTTTATACACAAAACAGAACGCCATTTGTGAACATGACGTTCTTGAAATATCCTTATTTGTTTTCTCTTTCACGGCGTTTTTCATAATCTGTCCTCAGCTTGTTGAAGTTGTAAAGCATGATGAGCAGGAAAATATACACAAGTATCTTTGCTATTGCCGCAATAACGCCTGCAAGGGTGGTGACGAACTCTATTGGTATTAGCCTGTTGAGCAGGTCGCCCCCAAAGTAAATAAACGTCATGAGAGCAAGCTTGTTGAAACTGCCCTGAAGCCTTACAATGTTTGAAACGTCTTCCACAAGCTCTCTGTGGCTGTCAAGCGCCACAAGGAACATTCTCATAAGGTTCAGTGACATATAGACAGTTGCCGCCGACAGCAAAATGCTTATAACGTTCGCCGCCATTGCCGCAGGGGAGAGAAGCTTCAATAGAAGCTGACATACCACCGCAAGAGCGCACATAGCGGAAGAAGTGTAAGCAGGCTTTTTAAGATGTGCGAAAGCGTCAGTGCGTTCTTCCGCCTCAGCCGTTCCCACTGCGAAAAATAAAAAGCCTACAAGCTTTATAACGTAATTAGAAGTCCAGCCTGCGTTTAGCATGAAAAGCATGAAAAACGAGCCGACCATAAAGAAATTCATTGTTTAAGACCCTTTCGTAGCTGATTATACCTATTTATTATATCTCATTTATATACCCTTGTCAACCGAAAACGCCTTGTTTTCACCTTTTGTACACAAAGCGTCAGCCCTGTATTCCGTAGGTGACACACCCTTTGTCTTGTGGAATATCCTTGAAAAATAAAGGCTGTCATTATACCCTACCGACCTTGCCACAGCCGACACAGGAAGCTCAGTTTCTTCCAGCAAACGGCAGGCGGCGTTCACACGGAAATCAGTTATATACTGTGCAGGAGAAAGCCCCTCGTATTCCATGAAAGCCCGATATAGCGTGGCACGGCTCACGCCAACGAAATTGGTGGCATTCTCGACCCCTATCCCAAGGGTGTAGTTGTGTGCAATGTAGTTTTTCGCCTTTGTGACATATCCTTTTGCGGTGCTCCCCGAACGGCTTTGACTTCCCGAGCGTTCCATAAGAATGCCCAGCGTGATGTAAAGCTGACCTGTCATTTTCACAAGGTCTGAGCTTCTGTTTCCACTAAGACGATAAATGCGTTCAAGACTGTCTTTAAGCTCGCTTCCAAAGTCTGCGGAGATAACAGGACACTCTCTTGTGAAGCCTGCACGATCAAGGATAAATTCAGCGTCAGAGCCGTTGAAGCCTGCCCAGTAGTATTCCCATGGGTCGTTCTTGTCTGCAGTGTATGTTATAACAGTGTAGGGGTAAATGAGAAAAGTGTCCCCTGCGCTAAGGTGATACTCTCCCTGCGGTGTTTTGTATACGCCCTTGCCACTTATGATGTGGTGGATAAGATAATGGTCACGAACACCGCTTCCCCAACTGTGAAGCCCCTGACATTTTTCATAGCCCACGTTGTATACTGACAGCGAAAGTGCGTCCGTCTGGTCTGATTTAAAGGAATGGCGGTCTGTATTCATTCTGTGTGTTCCTTTCTGTGAGATGGTCTGTTATAGATATGATAGCATATTTTTATTCTCTTTGCAACAAAAATCCATGTGTTTGAAACAAAAATAGTATTGCAAAAACGTGAAAATATGGTATAATGTAAGTGTAAGAAAAAACCTGACATATTTGGGAGGTAAAGAATATGGCAAAAATACTCGTTACAGGCGGAGCAGGATTTATCGGAAGCCACACCTGCGTTGAGCTTCTTGAAGCAGGCTATGAAGTAGTTATAGTTGATAACTTTTCAAACTCAAAGCCGGAGGCTCTTAACAGAATAAAGAAGATAACAGGCAAGGACTTTGCTTTTTATGAGGCAGATCTTCTTGACCTTGCAGCGCTCGAAAAGATATTTGAAGAGAACAAGATAGATGCTGTTATACATTTTGCAGGTCTTAAAGCGGTTGGCGAATCTGTTCAGAAGCCTGTTGAATATTACCACAACAACATCACAGGCACTCTCATGCTTATCAAGGCAATGAGAAAATACGGCTGTAAGAAGATAGTTTTCTCATCTTCCGCAACAGTTTACGGCCCTGTAAACAAAGCTCCATATACGGAGGATATGCCTACATCAGCAACAAACCCTTATGGCTATACAAAGGTAATGATAGAGCAGATACTGAGAGATGTTTATGTTTCCGACAACGATTGGTCAGTTTCACTTCTGAGATACTTCAACCCTATCGGCGCACATAAGAGCGGTCTTATCGGTGAAGACCCTAACGGTATACCAAACAATCTGCTTCCTTACATCTGTCAGGTAGCAGTAGGAAAGCTTGAAAAGCTCGGTGTGTTTGGTGACGATTACGATACCCCTGACGGAACAGGTGTAAGAGATTATATCCACGTTGTTGACCTTGCTAAGGGTCACCTTTGCGCAGTCAAGTATGTAATGGAAAACAAGGGTGTTGAAGCCGTAAACCTCGGCACAGGAAAAGGCTCAAGCGTTTATGACGTTCTTCACAGCTTTGAAAAAGCCTGTGGAAAGAAGCTCCCATATGTAGTAAAGCCAAGACGTGCAGGCGACCTCGCAACCTGCTATGCTGATACAGCAAAGGCAAAGAAGGTCTTTGGCTGGGAAGCACAGTATGGTCTTGATGAAATGACAGCAGATAGCTGGAACTTCATTAAGAATAATCCTAACGGACTTTAATACATAAGCATAGAACATAATAGTTTTCCTAGGGGCGCTGTAAAAAAACAGCGCTCAAAGAGTCGAGATTTCCTGCTTTTGGGAAATC
>ERZ780094.931-NODE-931-length-10437-cov-3.330668_pt1 | contig 10437 bp, 8 predicted proteins | sample MGYA00511174_ERZ780094 | MGnify/ENA primary metagenome ERZ780094 (study PRJEB29588, sample SAMEA2148063) | human gut metagenome | biome: human gut; feature: human-associated habitat; material: faeces | place: Denmark | collected 2008/2010 ...
CACCCCACCCCCACCCCACCCCCTCCCAATCGGGAGCGGCTGTTATTTTATCGCTATTTACACCACGCGCACGCGGATGACCTCCGGGATGCGGTCGATCTTTGCCACCTGATCGGCATCCAGACGGCCGTTGAGATCAATCATGGCATAGGCGTATGCGCCGTAAGCCTTGTTGATCATGTTCTCGACGTTCAGGCCCGTGCTGCAGGTGATCTCGAGGAACTGGTTGAGCATCGTCGGCACGTTCTGGTGCAGGATGCACACGCGGCTGACGCCCATGCGCTCGAGCGTCGCGTCCGGGAAGTTGACGGAGTTTTTGATGTTGCCGTTGGCGAGATAATCGTAGAGCTCACGCGCGGCCATGACGGCGGACTTCTCCTCGCTCTCGGGTGTGCAGGCACCCAGATGCGGCAGCGCGATGATATTCTCCACACCGACGACCTTCTCATTGGGAAAGTCCGTGACATACTTGCCGACGCGGCCAGAAGCGAGGGCGGCCAGCATGGCGTCGTCGTCTACGATCTCGGCGCGCGACTCGTTGATGATGCGCACGCCGTCCTTCATCTTGGAAAACGCCCTGGCATCAAGCATATGGAACGTCTGATCCGTGTACGGCACGTTGATGCTGATATAATCCGCCTTGGCATAGATGCCGTCGAGGTTCACCTCGTGCTTGACATCGCGAGAGAGACGCCACGCGGCATCCACGGACAGATACGGGTCGTAACCGCAGACATTCATGCCGAGGTTCACGGCGGCGTTTGCGATCAGCGCGCCGATCGCGCCGAGGCCGATGACACCCAGCGTCTTGCCCATGAGCTCCGGGCCGGCGAACTGGGACTTGCCCTTCTCGACAAGCGCCGGAATGTCCTTACCCTTGCCGTTGAGACTCTTGACCCAGTCAATGCTGCCGAGCACATCGCGCGACGAGAGCACAAGCGAGCAGAGAATCTGCTCTTTGACCGCCTCAGCATTTGCGCCGGGCGAGTTGAACACGACGATGCCGCGGTGGCAGCAGTCCTCAAGCGGGATGTTGTTCGTGCCGGCACCGGAGCGGGCAATGGCGATCAGGCTCGGCTCGAAGGCATAGCTGTGCAGGTCGGCCGAGCGCAGGATCAGGCCGTCCGGATCCGGAATGTTCTCCCCGACGATGCAGCCGCGCTCTTCGAGCTTCTGCAGGCCACAGGGGGATATATGGTTCATGGTCTTGATTTTATACATGGTGTTCTACCTCAAACTGTTTCAGATAATCCACGAGCGCATCCACGCCCGCCATCGGCATGGCGTTATAGAGCGAAGCGCGCATGCCGCCGGCTATGCGGTGGCCCTTGAGATTCAGCAGGCCGCGCGCCGCCGCGCCGCTGATAAATTCCTTATCGAGCGCATCGTCCCCGGTGCGAAACGTGACGTTCATGTCCGAGCGGGAGCCCGGCTGCGCGCAGGCATGAAACAGCGCGCTGTTATCCAGAAAATCATACACCTTTGCGGCGCGCGCATGCTTGAGCTGCTGCATGCCTTCCACGCCGCCCTGCCGCTCAAGCCACGCGAGCACAAGGCCGAGGATGTAAATGCACCAACACGGCGGTGTATTGTACATGGAGTCCTTGTCGATCATGCGCTGATAGCTGTACATGACCGGCGTGATGGGCAGTTCGTGCCCGGCGAGGCTGCGGTCAACGATCGCGACCGTCAGGCCGGCCGGGGCCATGTTCTTCTGAGCACCGGCAAAGATCACGCCGTATTTTGACACGTCGACCGGGCGCGAGAGAATATCCGACGACATGTCGCACGCGAGCGGCACGCGGCCGGTCTCCGGCACGTACTGCCATTCAGTGCCGTAGATCGTGTTGTTGGCACAGTAATAAAAATAGGACGCGTGCACATCCAGCTGCAGCTCGTTCTGCTGCGGGATGCGGGTGTGGCCGCAGGTGGAGGTATCCGCCGCGATGTGCACCTTGCCGTACTTCTCGGCCTCTTTGGCCGCATTGCCGGAAAAATGCCCGGTCACGGCATAGTCCGCCGTCCCCTGCTCGCCCATCAGATTGAGCGGGATCATGGAAAACTGCGCCGTGCCGCCGCCCTGCAAAAACAGGATCTCATGTGTGTCCGGCACGGACAGTGCGGCACGGAACCGCGACTTTACATCCTGGAAAATATCCAAAAAGGCCTGACTTCGGTGACTCATCTCCATCACAGACATGCCCGTGCCATGATAATTGAGCAGTTCTGCCTGCGCCTGACGGAGCACTTCCTCCGGCAGGACCGACGGTCCGGCAGAAAAATTGAACGTTTCACTTCGGGTCACAGAAATCGCCTCCAGGGATCAAAATTCGTCACATACAGCACATTCTGCATGGATTGAGAAAAGTCTAACACGTTCCACGAAGCGCGTCAAACCAAATCCCCCACAAGCATTTGCCCGGAAACGGCAGAGATTTTGACATTTTTCACAAGTCCGCGCAGATCGTCCCCAGCGACGCGCACCAGACAATAGTTGTCCGAGTGCCCGACCCAGTTTCCGTCGTGCTCCGTCTCGAACAAAACGGGTAAAATCCGGCCGACCTGCTGCGCCAGATAGCGCTGCTTGCAGGCATCGGCAACGCGCTGCGCCTCGTGCGCACGCGCCGACTTGACCGCGTGGCTGAGCTGCTCCGGCATGGCGTCCGCCTTCGTGCCGGGGCGGCGGGAATACGGAAACACGTGCACTGCTGCAAAGCCGACCTGCTCCAAAAACGCCACTGCGGCTGCCTGATCGTCCTCCGTCTCGCCGGGGAAGCCCGTGATCATGTCCGCCGTGAGCGCACAGCCCGGGAAATACCGCCGCAGCCGCTCGACGCAGGCGAGAAACTCCGTCGTGTTATATTTGCGGTTCATGCGCGCGAGCATCGACGAGGCACCCGACTGGGCGGGCAGATGGATCGCACGGCAGATATTGGGCATTTCGGCCATGACCTCCAGCAGGCGGTCGCTGATATCCTTGGGGTGCGACGTGGCGAAACGCACGCGCAGCAGGGGCGAAATGGAGGCCACGCGGCGCATCAGGCCGGGAAAGTCCACCTCGCCGAAGCGGTAGGAGTTGACGTTCTGCCCCAGCAGCGTCACCTCGCGGTAGCCGTTCCCGAACAGCGTCCGGACCTCCGCGAGAATGGTTTCGGGATCGCGGCTGCGTTCGCGGCCGCGGGTATAGGGCACCACGCAGTATGAGCAGAAGTTGTTGCAGCCGCGCATGATGGCGACGAAGGCGCTTACGCCGTTGCGGTCGAGCCGCACGGGAGCGATCTCGGCATAGGTCTCCTCGGTCGAGAGCAGGACATTGACGCCCTTGCCGCCCGCTTCGGCTTCGCGCACAAGCCGGGGCAGGTCGCGGTAGGCGTCAGGCCCGGCCACGACATCGACGCCGTGCGGTCCTTCGACCAGCTTCTCCTTCAGGCGCTCGGCCATACAGCCGATGACACCCACGACCAGTCCGGGGTTGGCCCGGCGGTAGCGTTTCATCTCGGCCAGACGGCCCCAGATGCGCTGTTCGGCATTGTCGCGGATCGAACAGGTGTTGATCAGGATAACGTCCGCCTCGTCGATCCGCTCGGTATATACGTACCCTTCGCGCTGCATCACGGAGACCACGATCTCGGTGTCGCCGACATTCATCTGGCAGCCGTAGGTTTCGACAAAAAGTTTGCGTCCGGCGCCCGACAGGGGGCGCAATGTATTCGTATCGAGTCTTAATTCCACGTTTTCGTTTCTGTTATTCGGCATGAATCTCGTTCTTGTCGGGGAACTGCTTGAAGCCCTCGCCGAAAGTCTCGTAGGCGTCGGTCACCACCACGAACGCCGAAGGGTCGATCTCCTTGATCTTGTGCTGCACGAGCCGCACCTCCTTGCGGCTGACCACCAAAAAGATCATGTCGCGCAGCGCGTCGGTGTACATGCCTTTCGACTTGATATAAGTGGCGCTGCGGTCAAGGTCTTCGATGATGAAGCGCTTGAGCTGCTCGTGGTGGTCGCTGATGATGAACAGCAGTTTGTCGTACGACGCGCCGTTCAGCAGATAGGCGATCACGCGCGAGGTGATGTAGATCGTGATGAGCGAATAGAGCGTCAACATCCAGCCGTTGGAAGCAGCGTCGCCCGTACCCAGTCCGAAACCGATAACGGCCAGACCCGACAGCACGACGAAACCGTCGGCGAGCAGGATGCCGGTCGAGAACTTGATGCCGGCAAACTTCTGCAGCAGCATCGCCACGATGTCCGTGCCGCCCGTAGTCGCCTGCTGGCGCACGACGACGCCCTGCCCGATACCGATGACCACGGCGCCGATGATACACGTCAGCAGCAGGTCGTTCGACAGGTCGAGCCGGCCGCCCAGCAACAACGCCGGATCGAGACTCTCGACGGCCGCGGCGTCGGGATAGACCAGCCGCGTCAGCACGTTCATGAAACCGGGCGTATAGAGCGCAGCCAGCACCGTGCGCGTACCGAACTGCCCGCCGAAAACCAGCATCGCGGTGAGCATCAGCGGCACGTCGAACATATAGCCGAACGTACCGACCTGAATCGACGGGAAAATGTTGTGGAGTACGATACCCATACCGTAGACACCTCCCGGCACGAAATTGTAGGGATTGACGAACAGCACGAAACCCGCGCCCATGATCGAACAGCCGAGAAAAATCAGGAACCACGAGCGCCACCACGCCCACGACCCCATCGGCTCCAGCAAAGCCTTTGTATTCATAAAGGTATATTTTTAGGCAAAGATAACGCAATTCTCCGAAAACCCGACGTCCCTGCGCCGGATTTTTCATCCGGAAGCTGCAAATACGATTTTTTTATTATATTTGCATTATACAAACCCCGGAAAAGTCACTATGATTCTGACATATTACACCGCCACGACCCTGATTATCATCGCCTATCTGCTGGGTTCGATTCCGAGTGCCGTGTGGATCGGCAAAAAATATTACGGCATCGACATCCGCGAACACGGCAGCAAAAACGCCGGCACGACCAACATGCTGCGCGTGCTGGGCAAGCGCGCGGCCCTGCCCGTTTTCGGACTGGACGTGCTGAAGGGATTCGTCGCCGTGACGATCATCGACCTGATGAAATACGACAGCGTTTTCGCCGACGGCGCAAACGAAACGTGGTTCTACATCCTGCGCTTCATCGCCGTATTCGCCGCCGTTCTGGGGCATATCTTCCCGATCTTCGCCGGATTCCGCGGCGGCAAGGGCGTGGCGACGCTCGTCGGCGCCATCATGGGCGTAAACGCCCCGCTGGTGCTGCTCTGCTTCGGCGTCTGGTTCCTCGTGTTGATGATTACGCACTACGTATCGCTGGCCTCGATGGTCGCAGGGTGCAGCTTCCCCATTTTCACGCTCATTTCGCCGAAAGTGAACCATCTGGTTCCGTTCGTCGTGTTCTCGTTCATCATCGCCGTGCTGCTGATCTACACGCACCGCAAAAATATCGAAAGGCTCAAGGCCGGCACGGAATCGAAAATCTACATCTGGAAACCCCGCCACGTGAAACAGCAGCCCCCCAAGCCGGAAAAGAAAGAGGAATAAAAACGGCTCAAAAAGCTCTGCGGCAGGGCTTACGGTTCAAAACATAGGCAATATAGGATAAAAAATACCGCGATTTGGCGGTAAAATCGTTTTTTTCGCCTATCTTTGCTCAGCAATTAGGACGCGACCATGTTACAGGAGAATCTGATCAAAATATACGAAACCAGTTTCCGCGACAATCGTGAAATGCCCGCCCTGACCGATTATTTCAAGGGCGAAACTTTTTCGTATTACGAGATGGCCAAGGAGGTCGCCAAGCTGCACCTCCTCTTCAAAAAGGCCGGCATCAGGCAGGGCGACAAAATCGCCCTCATAGGCCGCAACAATCCCCGCTGGTGCATCACCTACATAGCCACGATCACATACGGAGCGGTCATCGTCCCGATCCTGCAGGATTTCACCCCCGCCGACATCATCCACATCATCAACCACTCGGAGAGCCGCATGCTCTTCTTGGGCGACAACTTCTGGGACAATATCGAAGAGGAGCAGATCCGGCAGATCGAAGCCGTCTTTTCGCTGACCGACTTCCATACCATTTACGAACGCGACGGCAAGGCGCTCACCAAGTTCCAGCGCGACATCCTGAAGAATTACCGCTCGAAATATCCGCGCGGATTCAGCATAAACGACATCAAATACCCCGAAATTCCCAACGATCAGGTGATCCTGCTCAATTACACGTCGGGAACCACGGGATACTCGAAGGGCGTCATGCTCACGGTGAACAACCTGACGGGCAACGTGATTTTCGCCCAGCGGATGATCAACACCCAGACCGGCACCTTCTATTTCCGCAAAGGCGGGCGCACGCTGTCGTTCCTGCCGCTGGCGCACGCCTACGGCTGCGCGTTCGACTTCCTTTCGCCGCTGGCCGTGGGCGGACACATCACCCTGCTGGGCAAGATTCCGTCGCCCAAGATTCTGCTCGAAGCCATGGGCGTCGTAAGACCGACGGTCATCTGCTGCGTGCCGATGATTCTCGAAAAGGTCTACCGCAAGCAGGTGATGCCGATGCTCGAAAAAGGCCCCATGTCGATCGCCGTGAAGATTCCGCTGCTCAACACGGCCATCTACTCGGTGATCCGCAAAAAACTGCTGGAGGCCTTCGGCAACAACGTAGACATATTCATCGTCGGCGGCGCACCGATGAATCAGGAGACCGAAGCGTTCCTGATGAAGATCAAGTTCCCGATCACCATCGGCTACGGCATGACCGAGTGCGCGCCGCTCATCAGCTTCACGCCCGACAACGAGTTCAAGGCCGGATCGTGCGGGCGCTACCTGCACGAACAGCTCGAAGTGAAGATCGACTCGCCCGACCCGCAGCACGAAGCGGGCGAAATCATCGTCCGCGGCGAACATGTGATGAAGGGATATTACAAGAACGAAAAGGACACCGAAAAGGTCCTCGAACCCGACGGGTGGCTGCATACGGGCGACATGGCCACGATGGACCCCGACGGCACGCTCTACATCCGGGGCCGTTCGAAGACGATGATCCTCTCCGGCAGCGGACAGAACATCTACCCGGAGGAGATCGAGGACAAGCTCAACAACATGTATCTCGTGCTGGAGTCGCTCATACTGGAAACCGAAAACGGAAAGCTCAAGGCGCTGGTCGTCCCCGATTACGAGCAGGCCGAGCTGGAAGGCGTGGACAAGAACGACCTGCCGCAGATCATGCAGAACAACCTCACGGAGCTGAATACGCTGCTGGCGGCGTACGAACGCGTCTCGGAGCTGGCAATTTATCCGACCGAGTTCGAAAAAACACCAAAACGCAGTATCAAACGTTATCTATACAGTCCGTCGCTATTGACCAAATAAAACAAGTCTCAGCAGGTAACCGCATACTTTGGATTCTCTATCCCAAATTCTTCATAGTCACTGAATCCAATTCCAACAATGAGGCGTCACTAATAGTTCGGTTACCTGCTTTTTAAAATAAAACCTTCGGGGTAAATCCCGAAGGTTTTATTTTTTGCAGACATCTATCTTTGTTAACTATTTTTCAACACCTTTCGCTTCTCGACTTGGAATTCCTCTTCTGTTATTACTTTTAATTCTTTCAATTGCACTAATTTTAATATTTGATCTACAGTCGATGATCTGAACTCTGGACTTAACTCCTTTTGTTGGTAAATTTGGTGTCGAGCAACTATAATCTTCAAACGGTCCAATATGCAATTTGCATCATCAAGTACTTGATTAAATGTAATGGCAGTAATTCCGCTACTAGAAATTGTATACCCAGAATAACACACCACTAATAGACGAGGCATAGTAATATTATTCACAAGTATATTAACTCCTAGAGCATCTATTTTTGCCTTATCTTTGATTGCACCTATTCCATATTCCACTCCAAAACTTCCTATTGCACTCCCAATACCAACAGACGACAATTTAGATACAACCTTCCCTTCAACTAATAACTCGGCATCAATTATATCTTCATATCTTAAAAAAACAGGTTCTGTATTTACCCTATGATATAATAACATCTTAGCATGCTCATCAATTGCAAAAATATACTCACTATCTAACCCATATTTTATATAAGTTGGATTAAAATTTTCATATGACTTTATCGACTCACTAAAATATTGCTTATTCGCATCTTCCTTACTCTTCGTATTATTAATATTAATGATAAAAATTACGATTACAGCAAAAACGATAAATACTACATAAATCATATACCACTTTTTTTTTAGTAGATGACAAAAGTTAAAATTCTATTGTTAAACATCTAATTATTAATAGATTATATTTGCAAAAGTCCCTGAAAATTAGTAGTTTTAAAGAAAAGTTCGCTGCTTTTTCCATGAAGGCTACTGATTCCAAGGACTTGGTCAAAGTTAACCAAATCCTCCCGATTATGCAAGAGTATTTTGGAAAATCGATGAATCTGGCCTGCATAAAGCTTATGGCTTACATGCTCCATGCACTTTGTGTGGTGCAGACTGTGAGCCTTCACAAACTGGCTTCGGCAATGCCTACGTCGGTTGAGCGTGATTCCAATCTGCGCCGCATTCAGCGATTCATTGCCAACTATGCCTTGAACCTCGACCTGGTAGCAAGGATGATCTTCTCGTTGCTTCCTGTTAAGGACGGTTTGGTTCTGAGTATGGACCGCACCAACTGGAAGTTCGGAGAGTTCTACATCAATATACTCACCCTCGGCATCACCTACAAGGGTATTGCCTTTCCATTGCTGTTCAGCCTTTTGGACAAGCGCGGAAATTCCAATTGGGAAGAACGCAAGGATATCATGGAGCGGTTCTTCCGACTTTTTGGACATGACTGTACCGACTGCCTTGTGGCCGACCGCGAGTTTATCGGCAAGGAGTGGATAGGCTGGCTTAACGACAACAGAATTCGATACTATATCCGTATCCGGCAGGACGTTTGGGTTGTCAAGCCTTCCACAGGAGAAAGAATTAGAGCATGGTCGCTCTTCAATTCCCTCAAAGTCGGACAGGAGAAATTCTACAACAAGCTCTTTTTGCACAAAGGGCAGTATGTCTATCTCGCCGGAAGTCGAATCAAGAACTCTGACGGGATACCCGAACTTCAGATTCTGCTCTGTTTCAACCGACCTGAAGATGGAGTTGCGACCTATAAAAAACGCTGGGAGATTGAAACGGCATTCCGTGCCATGAAATCTTCGGGCTTCAATATCGAGGACACCCACCTGCGCGACAGAGGGCGCATCGCGCGTCTGTTTGCGATAGTCTGCATTGCTTTTGTATGGGCGTATCTAGTTGGTGAACATAAAGATATATACGTTAAACCGATAAAAATTCTGAAGCATGGACGAAGGGCTAAGTCTTTGGTCAAGTATGGTCTTGAGGAAATCTCAAACGTGCTTTTCCGACCGACATACACACCTAAATTCGATGTATTCAAAATTTTGTCATGTACTTAACACTTTTTTACAAAAATATGAAAATAATTTCTTCATCAATATTTTCATCTAAAAAATATTCTTGAAATATACCCACATATTTCTTTTTAGATTGAATTTTCATATTATCATTCAAAACTCTATCTTTACGGCATGAAAATCACCAAGAAACAGACGATCGGCGAAAACCTGCTCTATGTGATGGTCTGGTCGGCCATCATTCTGGTGCCGGTGCTCAACTCGCTGATGATGTCAGAGCTTCACGTCAGCTGGGAAAACGTATTGATCGCATGGCGCAAGATCGCGCCCTACCTCATCATATTCATCGTCCACAACAGCGTCATCGCGCCGCGGTTCATGCTCAAGCACAAGTATTGGAAGTATCTGATAACCAATCTGACGCTGATCATCGGCACGTTCTGGTTCGTGGACTTCTACGAACAGCACATCACCGACAGCCTGCTCTTCTCGGACCTCTCCGAAGACCAGTTCATCGAGCACCGCAAGGCGTCGTTCACCGATCTGGAAATGTACTGGAACGTGATTCTGGGATTTTTCATGTCGGGGGCCAATACGGGCATCAAGCTCATGTACCAGTCGATACGCGACGAACAGCAGATGGAGGAGCTCAAACAGCAGAACATGCAGGCCGAAATGGATTATCTGAAGTACCAGATCAATCCCCACTTCTTCATGAACACGCTCAACAACATCCATGCGCTGATCGACATCGACACGGAATATGCCAAAAACGCCGTGATCGAGCTTTCGAAGATGATGCGCTACGTGCTCTACGATTCGGGACGCGAAATCATCTCGCTCAACAAGGACATTCAGTTCATCCAGAATTACATCGGGCTGATGCGCATCCGCTACACCAACGACGTGGACATCCGGGTGGAGTATCCGCACGACCTGCCGACGCAGGACTCCATTCCGCCGCTGCTGCTGATCGTC
>ERZ780094.935-NODE-935-length-10385-cov-3.593901_pt1 | contig 10385 bp, 9 predicted proteins | sample MGYA00511174_ERZ780094 | MGnify/ENA primary metagenome ERZ780094 (study PRJEB29588, sample SAMEA2148063) | human gut metagenome | biome: human gut; feature: human-associated habitat; material: faeces | place: Denmark | collected 2008/2010 ...
CGGGCGTCGGGACATGGTCGGGGGCGGGACGATGATAGGTGATCTCATAACCGTAGGTAGCCGCCTCATCCGTGTACCACGGATTCTTGTCGATCTCGTACCACTTGTCGTCAGGCTTGCCGTTTTGGTTCTCGTCGAACATGACCATGATGATACCCGGTTCCGAACTGCCTCCGTCGACGCCCGGATGAGCTGCGCTGTTGAACGAGTTGCCGTCGATGCGGATGTCGTATTCGCCCGGAACGTTTACGACCGTATGGTCGAATCCGAACGTGATGCAACCGCCGTATGCGCCGAGAGAAACACCGCTCTGCATCTTTCCGGCGATGGCCTCCTCGGCCTTCTGCCGCATGGTCTCCGCCGTGTCGCCCTCCCGATATTCGGGCATCGCGTTCACGAACTGTCCCGGAGCCGGGCAGTATTCGTAGACCGTAGATATGTAGGGACTGTACTCTACCTCCTCTTCGACCACGTAAAAGGTCATCCGGTGCACGATCGGATTGACGGGGTCGAAGATTTGGAACGTTACGTCATAGGTGCCCGGGTATTGCATCAGGAAGATGTAGTCCTTCTCTTCCGAGAGCAGCGAATCGGCTCCCGAGGCGGTCTTAACCGTCCAGCGGTAACTTTCGCCCGTGAAGGCGGGTTTGAGATCGACGGTCTGCATGCGGGCGACCTTGTAAAGGTCGTCCAGCCCGAGGCTCACATAGGGGATGCCGTCGTTTTCACAGCCGCCGAGCGCGAGGGCCGACAGCAGGATGGCGAATATCTTTTTCATTGCCGAGTCTGTTTGCGTTCGAGAAAAACCATGTGTGCGGGGATATCGCCCGTGCGGACACTCCATTTGTGGACGCCTTCGCGCGAATAACAGTGCAATACGCCGCTCGAAACGTAGTTCTTGGCGTCGGTGACATAGATGTCGCCGTTTCGGGGGTGGATGGCAATGCCGTAGGGAATCACGATATCGAGCTCTGTGCCGTCGGTGATGAATTTGCGCGATACGACACGCTTTTTCTTGACGTCGATGATGGCGTAGGTTACCGTGTTTTTCGAGGTCTGGTTGCTGTACTCGACACTGTAGACATAAAGGGAATCCCCGGAGATGATCATGTTCGAAGCCGGAATGTTCATCGCCTCGGCCACCTGGTAACGTCCGCCGTTGGGTTCCAGCCGGTAGAGGTTCGACGGAACGTCGTCGTAGTTGCCCCGCGAGGAGACCCACAGGTTGCCGTAGGCGTCGGCTTTGATGCGGCTGAGGTTGATCCCCACGTCGACCTTGTACATTGGGCGCATGGTTTCCAGTTCGATGACCGAGACCGTCGAGTCGTAGTTCGGGGCGCGGTAACCGCCCGAATTGGCGACGTAGGCGCGTCCGCCGATGATGGCCAGTTCATCGGGCTGGTAACCCACGGTCACCTGGCCGACGATCTTATAGGTGTCGAGATCCACCTTGAAGACCGCGCCCTTTTGGGCGTTGGGATCCATCGCCACGGGCCCGACATACGCGCTAACGTAGGCATATTTGCCCTTGAACCGGATGTAGCGGCAGTTTGGAATGTCGATCTGCGTGATGCGCCGCGCCGTGTAGGCGTCCATCACCTCGACCTTGTGCGAACAATTGATGACGGCGAACAGCCGTCCGTCGTAAACCTGGATGTCGTTGCCCACGTCGCCCAATTCCTTGACGACATTGGGATTTTTTTCTGCATAGATACCCCGGGCATAGACCGCCGTACGGTAGTCGAGGTAGTCGATGTCCGCCTTGTTGCTGCCCATGTTGCCTTCGTTCAGGAGATACATGCCGATCGGATCGGCGTCGGGATCCTCCCCGAACGGCAACACCTCATACTCGGTGGGGTTCACCAGTTCGATCTTCCGGCAGCCGGCGGCGAGGCAGCAGCCGGCCAAAACGATGAAGAGATACCTTTTCATGGCTCGCGGAGGTTAGAGATCGACGCTGACGACGAACCGGAAGTTGGTCTTCGGCATCGGATAGTTGAGCACCACGTCGTAATCCTGTCCGAAAAGATTGTTAACCTCGGCCGTGGCCTTGAGGGTTCGGGTGCGGATCTTGAAAGTCTTTTGCAGCGAGAGGTCGCTCGTGTACCACGGCTGGGTGTGGTTGCGCGGGATGTTCTCCTGCTGGTTGTAGCGCTGGCCCGTGTAGATGAAGCTGTAATTGAGCCCCCACCCCTTGTAGAACAGCGCGAGGATGGCCGAGCCGCTGTGCCAGGGGATGTAGGGAATCTGGTCACGGTAGTAGGTGTCGGCCGGGTCGGTGATGTCGATGGCCTCCTGATAGGTGTACTGGAACTTGGTCGTCACCTCCAGTTTGCCGAGCGTGAACAGGGCGTTCAGCACGGCGTCCACGCCCTTGATCTCCACTTCGCCCAGATTGAGCATCGTCCAGCGGAACTGCTGTCCCTTGGGATAGGCGATGATTTTATCTGTGATTTTGTTGTAGTAGGCGTCGACCGAAACGTCGAGCATCCGCATGAAAGGCGATTTCTCAAAATTGCGCGTGTATTTCAGGCCGACGTTGAATTGTTCGGCATATTCGGGCTTGAGGAAGGCGTTGCCCATGTCCGTATAGTAGAGGTCGTTGAAGGTCGGCATACGGAACATCCGTTTGTAGAAGGCGCGTACAGAGAGGTCGTGGTTTTTCAGCACTTTGAACGATCCGAAGAACGCCGGGGTAGCCACAGCCTTGTCTGGCCGGGCTTCGAAGCGCTCGACCTTTTCGTGGACAAAGTAACCCAGCACGCTGGCCTGCATCTTCAACCGTCCCCATTCAAATGCCGTGGCCAATGCGGCCATATGGGTATAGCGCGTCGGAAAGGGGAAGGTGCCATCGCTTTCTGTGGGCATGTAAAAAGTGGCGTCGAGCGTATTCCATTGGAAGTCATAGGCCAGCGACACCTCCCAGTGTTCGAAGATGTTGTAGAGATTAGCGCACGAGAAATAGAACTCCTTCTGCTTGTAGGTGTTCTTGGTTTGGATCAACTTGGCGTCTTGATTCTCGTAATGGGTGTAGTCGGCGGCGTACTTGGTGTTGAACAGCGTGCGGAATTTCTTCGACCAGCGGTTGGTCAGCGTTCCCTGGATGAACGAGTTGGTGTCTCACAGCCGCTCACCATGGCGAAAGACGTTGTTGACGATGGCTCCCGGGATGCCGCGTTCGGAGTTGTAGGTGTAGGCCCGCACGGTCCATTGTCCGTCGGCCATCTTGCCGTGGAGTCCGGCCTCCATGCGCGTAGCGTTGATGTCGCCGTTCTGTCGGTAGGCCGTTGTGTCGTAGGCGATCTCGCCCAGCGTGTTGCGGCGGCGGTAGCGGAATTTGTACCGGCCGGTGGCATTGATCCACTCGCCGCTGAACGACGAGCTGACGGCGTCGGAGATCTTATACTCGTAGCGCATCGAGGGATTGATGAGCCCGAACGAGCCGGTCTTCATCGTGGCCTTGAAATTGGCCCGCTTGCCCTCCTCGAAGCGGGGGCGCCGCGTAGTGATGTAGATGGTTCCCGAGGCCCCGAAATCCTTGGCCGACTGGAAAATGTCACTCTTCTGTCCGTTATAGAGCGATATTTCCTCCACGTCGTCCAGCGAGAAGCGCCCCAGATCGACCTGCCCGTTCTGGGCGTTGCCCAACTGGATTCCGTCGTAGAAGACCGCCATGTGGTTGGTGCCCATTGAGCGGATGTTGACGGTCTTCAGTCCGCCTACACCTCCGTAGTCCTTGAGCTGCACGCCCGCGAAATAGCGGATGGCGTCGGCCACCGAAAGACTGTTCAGCCGTTGCAGGTCGACCTCCTTGAGGACCTGTGCGGGGATGACTTCGCGGTATTTGGGAATGACGGGGGTGCCGACGATGATGACCTCGTTGATTTTCTGGATACTGTCCAGTTTTCCGACGTAACGCCGGTTCGTGGTGGAATCGGCTTTATCGGATGCCTGAACTGCTGTGGAAATTCCCCCCCCCGCAATAAATGCGAGACATAGGATCGAAAGGTAGAATTGCTTCATTATGCGCTTGGTATCAATAGTTTGTTCGGTAACCATTGATTCCACAGCCGCAATGCAACGAAACAAAATGAAAAAGTGCTTTACATGCATTATCGATTCACGCCCATTCTCCGCAGGCTGCGAAACCAATCTGTCATGCAAGGCAGGTCTTCTGACTTATTCCGGTTACGACGCCTTCCCGGTTTTCACCAGTGGCTGAGATTGTCGATCCCTCATGTGTCCGTTTCCGGACAGGAACTTACAGCAGCGGGAACTGTTGCCGACTTTCACGGCATTCCCTTTTAATCGATCGGAGGCCATATGGCCTTCTTTCCGAACCTTTGCGTGGCAAAGATACAAAATTTACCAGTAATAAAAAATGTTTTTATTTTTTATTAGTCTGTGTCGTTTTATATTGGTCGCTCTGTTTATACCAATATGTAGCTTCGCCCCGCCATTCGTTCCGATCTCTATATAAATACCCGGTTGCCAATATTGTCAAAATTGATAATACGGTTAGAAATACGATTGTTCTCAGAACGATAGGTGGTTGTTTGAGATAGCGTATCTGGGTTTTCATTTCCCATAATGTATTGTTGGCGAGCTTTTCGAATTTCGTCGTATCAACTTCGTTCTTGAATTCGGATAAAGACTTTTTGAAACTTAGAACTTCAGTAATTATTGTTCGATTCTCCTTGTCGATCACCTCCAGTCTCCCCGCTAACTGCGCCAGCAACGCGTTGTATCTGTCGGTAAATTCCTGCATCTGCTCGGTTTTTGCTCCGGACAAGGCCGTATTCCGTTGCAGTTGTTCGAGCTGCTGTGCGATCTGCCCTTGCGAGCGTTCCGCGGCCTCTATCAGCCGTTCGATCCGTCCAAGCTGGACATTCTCCAAACCTGCGTTTCCTGCGCTGCCTGCCTTGGCGTTTTTGATGGTTTTGACAAGCGTTTCCTTGAGGTCTTCATACATCTCGATCGAGAGGTCGATCTTATTTTCGTTGTTCATGGTTTTCCGGTTTTAAGGTTATATTTTCATTTTGGCTCTTCTTTTCTGTTCTTCGAGCTTGCGGCGGCGTTCCATCGCGGCGATGGCCATTGCTTCGGCTGCGGCGTTGAGCAGCGCCGTGATTCGTGCTATATGCTCTTCGGGACTTTCTCCCGGCTTGCGCTGCAACTGTGCGGCCGATACTCCGACCGGCGAACTGGCCGGCGGAAGCGGAATCGCGTCGATCTTTCCGCCGGGGCTAGGCGCCGCAGGCTCTTCGCGCGTACCGCCGCCCATGCCGCCGAACAACCCGGCAAATGCCGAACGGTAATTGCCTGCCGCCGCCGAGAGGTTCCCGAAGAGCGTTGCCCGGTGTTGGGTTTGTTGTTGAATATTGTTGAACCGGTTGTCGAGTTTCGTAAAGTTGAAAGCCCGGTCGATCTTCGATCCGGAGAACTCGAAGCCGTTTTTCGAGAACAAAACCCCTTGTTTGCGGTCAGTCGAACCGCAATACTTGTAACGGATGCCGATGCCCTGTTTTTCCAGTTGCTTCTCCAGCCCTTTCCATCCGGCGCATCGGGGCAGACACCTTTTGATCGCATCGTGGATTTCGTATCTGGTCTTGTCGGGTTCGCGCAGCCGCTCCCGCCGCACGTCGTCCTTTCCCGGTGCGAGATACAATCCGCACTTCTCGGTCAGCTCCCGGCATACCTTGGCGCTGCGGAGCTTGATGTTCTTGTCCGAAATGGTCTGCCCGTTATTCCCGACCCGGTTGTAGACCAGATGGCAGTGCGGATGGGGCTGGTCGAGATGGCGCACCAATAGATACTGCGTATCGGTGATGCCCATCTTTTGCATATACTCCTTTGCGATCTGCGTCATCAGGGCGTCGGTCATCCGCGGGGCGTCTTTGGGTGAGAAAGACAAGGAGATATGGCCGACATTGTTTTTCAGCCGTGGGTTGAGCATGGTCTGGTCTTTGAAGTCCTGCACCATATCCTTCACTTCCGGGGGCATGATTCCTTCGGCTTCCAATATCCGGGATTCTTCTTTCATCACGTAGCCTACCGTCCCCGAAAAAGACGATCCCGATATTACCTTACCGACCATCGCATATTTGTTTCAGGAGTTTTTCGATGGCCGTGATGATCGCCGCATGCCGTACCCTGACAGCCGCCAGACCTTTGGCATTGGCCAGCCGGGTCAGCTGGTTCAGATTCCGGGCGATGCCTTTGAGCTGGGCCATGAAATCCAGCTGTTCGCGTGTGATTCGCGCCCTTACCGTTCCTCGGTCGATCAGCTGGCGCAGGACTTCGGCAGGCGGTTGCCCTGCCTCGCGGCAGAGGGCCGAGAATCGGAGTTTCCGTTCGGGGCTGAGTCGTGTGCTGACGACGTATTTGCAGATGCGGCCGATGCCGACTTTCGGCCGACCGCCCTGTTTGCTGTATGTTTTCTTCGGTGTTTCCATGACAGGTTGTTTCGATAGATTGTTCATGCTATATAGGTTGTTCAGACCAGCGGGATTTTACGCCGGCCAGCGGGGAAGGCGCAGTTTTCGTCTACGAAAACACAACCTTGCCTTCCTTAAATCTTTACCCCTTTCCGACACGGTGGTTCAATTTCCGCCCTTTCCGCTTTCAGAGCTTGCAGATTATTCCGACAAGAGTGATCTTGCTTATCGGATATAGTTTTCGTGGTCTTAGGTCGGTCTTTTATGCGGGCGATCAGATAGTCGTTTACGTCCTTGTGCCCGCTGTAAAAATGCCTTTGGTCGATTACCTCGCTGCGGGGGCAAAGACGGATCAGATCGGAGGTCGTTTTACGCCCGGCTTCGTCGTTGTCAAAGAAGGCGTGAATCACCGGATGCCGGGAGAGAAACGGGATGGCTTTGGGCAGGTTGACGACCGAGTTCAGAACCGCGGCGTCGATGCGCAGTCGTTCGGGGTATTTCAGTGAGAGATAAGCGAGGAAATCCATAAATCCCTCGAAAGCGATTACCGTATCGGAACGGTTGTCGATGGTGGTGATATGTTTGGGCGAGGAGCCGCCTTTGAACCGTGCGGAGCGCAGCTCTCACCCTCCGGCATCGTTGCGGAAACCGACGGCGAAAAAGGCGCGGCCGTTTATCTCGTAACGGACCTCGCGGCAGAATGCCGCGGCGACAGACGGGACGATGCCGCGCGAGACGAGATAACCGATCAGTGCCGGATGACGGAGCGGGTCATCGGAAAGGATGCGGAGTGCGGGGACGGCGGCTAGACGCACGACCGGCGAGGGCCCTCCGACAGCTGGACGCTCGCCAACACTCGGTGAAAGAGAAGCGGAACCGGCGTCCCTTTTTTCACCGTTTTGCAGCCGTCGGACAGCTTCACGGCTGTCGCACCGCTCCAACCGCATCACGAGGGTGAGCAATGTGCCGCCTTCGCCCAGTCCGAAGTCGTACCAAAGATTTCGCACGTAGTCCACTTTGAAACTCGGCGTGCGTTCTTCCCGCAAAGGGGAAAGATACATACCGTAGCCGTTGCATTCGTACTTGGGCTGAATGCCCCGCCGTGCGAGGAATTGCCTGATGCCGATATTTTTCAGATCATTCATAATGTTTGTTTTTCGAAGTTTAGCGATATTGCCTTACTACCTACTACATTCGCGTAATCGTTTGATAAACAATTTGCTATGCGTAGTAATGAAGTGCATGGCAGCTTACTACCGTAGTAATTGACGTAGTAGCGTCGTAAGATGCCGTAAGGTGTTTTTTTACATCCTACTACACGCCTGCGTGTTCTTTTTCAATGTTTTGCAGCTGTGTGTAGTAGCGTAGTAACTACAATCCGTAAGAGACGAAAGGATTGGGTGTGATCTTCTCGATGACCCAGCCGTAGACGGGATTTCCGTTGACACGTTTCGAGCGGCGCTCGAACCCAGCCTTGCGCAAGGCTTCACCCATACGTTTCTCGGAGAGGTTCAGCGATGAATAGCTGCGCAGGTAGTCCAGAATCTCCACGGTGGTCATAAAGCAATCCGTGACGGCATGTTCCGGAGGTTTCTCGAACCCTTTCAGCAGCATTTCGTATTCGATGGTCTGGACATGGAATGCGGCGTTTCCCCGGTGCAGTTCTTCGATTTCGGCGTCGTCGAACCAATAGCGGAATCCGTTGCTCAGGAGTGTTCGGGCTTCGGCATATACCCGATCCATATTGACCCATATCGCCCGGTCGATGTCGATGGATAACACCTCGAAGGGCAGGAAGCGCCGCGAGCCGGTCGGATCGGTCAGAAAGTCGTTCCCGTTCACCGAGGCCATGAAGCTCGCCAAGTGGGGATACTCTTCGATGTAGACGTCGTAGGGCCGCCGGTATTTGACCGAAGGAGCCGTGATGAGGTTCTTCAGCTCGTTTTCATCCCGTTTGTTGAGCGCCTTCAGCTGGTCGTCGATGTTAATGAAGAGGTATTCGGCGACCAGCGTCAGCACGTCCTTGTTCTGCGGGTCGATTTTTCCCGTGAAAAGATAACTGGCGAGTGAGCGGGGACAGAGGTTGTCGAGCCACGTGGTCTTGAACTTTCCCTGCTCGCCGGTCAGTACCAGACAGACATGGTTCTGACATCCGAGGTCATTCATCGCATTGGCGACCACGCCGACGAGCCATTTGGTCAGGTACTTCGACCAATGCAGGGCATTGCGCACAGTGACGGTCGCGGCCAGTTCGCCGATCGCCTGCGTTCCCGTTGCTGGCGGCAGTTTATGAAAATACGCCTGCACGGGATTTACACGCTCGGAAAAGTCGCTTTCGAGCATGCTGCGCAGGTTCTCCGCCGAGGTGGAGATGCCGATGGTGCGGTCGAGCTCCCGCCGGAAGGAGTTGAGCCGGTATTTGGTCACGGGGAGGAACTCGCCGTCGCTGCTGCGGAACTCCGCACGGCTTTTGACCGTGTTGTAGCGAAAGGCGTAATGCTCCCGCAGGAACTCCTCGATACGCTCGTTCCGGGACTGCTTGCCGGGGACTGCAACGCTGTCTGACGACTTATTTGCCATCGCGCTCGCCGAGAATCCGTTGAATGTCCGAGGTGCGGTAGCGAACCTTGTTCCCGACCTTAACGGCTTTCAGATATCCTTTGCGGTTCCAATGCCAGAGCGTCGCATCGCAAACGCCGCATAGCTCTTTGACCTGTTCTTTGGTCAGGTAACGTTCCTTGCGGGCTTCGGCGACTTGTGCAGCCAACTCTTCTTTGGCGCGGTCGATAAGGCTTTTGGAGAAAGCCAACAGATCCTCGCCGCTTACCTCCAGCCGGATGCTGCCCGGAGCATCCCGGAGGATGGATAACAAATCTTTCATACATTGCTTTCCGCTCATTGTGAGGCGCAGCCTTCCGGCGGTCGGGAAAGCAACGCCGCCGCCCGGAAATCCGAGCGACGGCGCAAATATAATGTTATGATTGAGCGATATTTAAGCGTTTAATTCGCGGTATGTTAAGACGGATTTAACGAGCCTTATTGCGATAGAAAATCTTTTATTTCCCGGATGATGAGGGCTTCGCTGCCCCGGCTGCCGACGGTCGATCCGATGAGCAGCGGTTCCGTCAGGCGGCTGTATGCTTCCTGTATGCCCCGCTCGTGGACGATGCGGATGTCAGATCCGTATTCTGCTTGCAGGGCATTGCGGAATGGCTTGATATTGATTGGAACCACCAGATAGCGTAATTCATCGAGAGCGATCTTCAGACGTGCGATGTCGGTCTGGGTGTGTTTCCTCGTGAGGTATTCGCCGATCTTTCTTCGCAACTCAGCGGGATGTGTGACAATTGGCGAAAACATTTCCACCAATGATCTGGCTGCGCTCGGCCTGCCGGGCTTCCTCTTTTCACCTGCATCTTCGACAAGAAGAGTGCCCGTTGCCCATTCCAGCACTCGGTCGCTTTCGGCCAGCCGTATCGCTTCGCGGTGGGCATCCCAATCCTGCTTGGTGCGCAGTTCTAATTTGATGGAGCGGGAGATTAGCAGTTTGATCGTGGCACTCATGGTCATTTTCTGCAAGAATCCCAGATCGGGCGAACGCCGCAGTTCTTCGCAACGCTCCACCATCCGTTCGAAACTCTTGCCGAAGTAGAGCCAGCAAAGCATCGCCGGAAGGGTGGAATCCTTGCCGGGCTGTTCGCACTCCCGGATGATCTTGCCGGCAAGGTCGTGTTGTCGGGCCGCCTGTTCGATCTCATCGACATGCTCGAACAGTCCTTCATTGGCTTTGTCGGACATGAGGCGCCGGTACCGGGGAATAAGGGACATGGCTTGGAATATGACCGACTGGCACCCTGCATAGTCACGGGCGTTCATCGCCTCTTCGAATGCGGCGTATTCGTGGGGGTGGGGGGTTATTCTTTCACGCACCTTCGCTTTGAAAGCCTC
>ERZ780094.940-NODE-940-length-10344-cov-6.918165_pt1 | contig 10344 bp, 9 predicted proteins | sample MGYA00511174_ERZ780094 | MGnify/ENA primary metagenome ERZ780094 (study PRJEB29588, sample SAMEA2148063) | human gut metagenome | biome: human gut; feature: human-associated habitat; material: faeces | place: Denmark | collected 2008/2010 ...
GACCTGGGCCCCCAAATGGTACGTACTGCTTGCAACACTTATCCTCACCTTCCTCATGGCACTGCCCGAAGGAGAAGTCAGCCGCCGTCTCCGCAAAGCCATCTGGGCGCTCCCGGTACTTATGTTTACAGCCGTATTCAGCCATATAAAACGGTTCTTCTATAAAAAGAAATAAGGAGTACACAGCATGAAGATAGCCATAGAAGCCCAACGGATTTTCCGTCCCGACAAGCACGGCATGGATTTCGTAGCACTGGAAACCATCCGCGAATTGCAGAAACGGAACGACGGCAATGAATACTACATTATCGTGGCTCCGGGCAAAGACCATTGCCTGGAAGAATCTGCCAACCTCTCCATTGTGGAAGTGGCGTGTCCCACCTACCCGCTTTGGGAACAGATAGCCCTGCCGCTGGCGGTGAAACGTTTAGGGGCGGACCTGCTGCATTGCACGTCCAACACAGCCCCGCTCTGCTGTCCGATTCCGCTGGTGCTGACACTCCACGACATCATCTATCTGGAACCCCGCCAACAGCGCAGTCCCTCGCTTTATCAGGAAATGGGCCGGCACTACCGCCGCCTCACCGTACCACGGATTCTGAAGAAATGCCGGAAAATCATTACCGTTTCGCACTTCGAACGCAACCGCATCCGCGAAGCCCTGAACATTCCTGCCGACCGCATCACAACCATCTACAACGGCTATAGCAGACATTTCCGTCCGATGGACGACATAGACATGCAGATAGTAAACCGCTACATCCCCCAAAAAGACTTCCTGTTCTTCCTGGGAAACACGGACCCTAAAAAGAATACGGCGCGGGTGCTGAAAGCCTACAGCCTTTATCTGGAAAAATCATCCGTAAGGCGTCCGCTACTCATCGCAGACCTCAACGAAACCTATATAGACAGGCTGCTGCAACAGGAAAACATCAGTAACCGCCTGAAACGGCACCTATTCTATCCCGGCTATATCCACAACGCCGACCTCGCCACACTGTACAATGCAGCATTCACTTTCCTCTACCCCTCGCTGCGCGAGAGTTTCGGCATCCCTCTGGTGGAAGCTATGGCTTGCGGCACTCCCGTCATTACGGGAAACACCTCTTCCATGCCCGAAATAGGCGGTCCGGACATACTTGCCGCAGACCCCTGTCGGCCGGAAGAAATAGCCGGTGCAGTGCTGCGTCTCGAAAATGAAGACGCGCTCTATCGGCAGCAACGGGAATACGGACTGCTGCGTGCCCGGCAATTCTCGTGGAAAAAGACAGCCGATGAGCTGATTCAGGTATATCAATCACTCGACATATAAATGACCTCCGCCCATGAAAACCCTTTTTCTTGTCTTTTACGGATTTCAGGAATACAACGGTATCAGTAAGAAAATCAGATACCAGGCGGACGCCCTCAGGCTATGCGGGGCAGATGTACGCACCTGCCACTACGAGGTTGGCAACGACGGCAGCCGGAAGTGGATGATAGACGAAGATGTGCTTGCCGATTTGGGCAAAGGAATACCCGCCAAAATAAAAAAACGGCTGTCGTTCGCCCCTATCCTGCAATACGTTCGCCGGGAAGGCATACAATGCGTATATATCCGCTCCTATCACAACGCCAATCCCTTTACCATACACTTCGTGAGGATGCTGAAAAAGCAGGGTGTAAGAGTGCTGCTGGAGATACCCACATATCCCTATGACCACGAATATTCTTCCGGCATGGAGAAAGTACAGTTGTACACGGACAAGCTGTTCCGCCATGCGTTCTGCAGGTACGTCGATTTCATTGTAACCTTCTCCAGCGATGACCGGATATTCGGTCGCCCCACCATCCGCATATCCAACGGAATAGATTTCGCCCGCATCCCCCTGCGCTCTCCCCGGCACGGCACGAGCAAGGAACTCCACCTGATAGGAGTTGCCGAAATCCACTTCTGGCATGGTTTCGACCGGTTGCTGAAAGGCCTGGGAGCATATTACGGCAACAACCCCGAATATAAAGTCTATTTCCATCTGATAGGCAAACCGAGCGGCAGGCGGGAAGAGAAAGACATTGCAACACTCATCCGCCGGTACTGCTTGCAGCCGTTCGTCACCCTGTACGGAGCAAAGCATGGCGAGGAGTTGGACGCGCTTTTCAACCGGGCAGACTTTGCCATAGGCAGTCTGGCACGGCATCGCAGCGGCATATACAACATCAAGACCCTGAAAAACAGGGAATATGCGGCGCGCGGGTTCGGCTTCGTCTACTCCGAAACGGACGATGATTTCGACCGCATGCCCTACACGCTGAAAGTGCCCGCCGACGAAAGTCCCGTCAGCATCCCCGCCTTGATAGAGTTCTGCCAGCACATGACCGTGACGCCGCGGGAAATAAGAGATTCCATCCGACACCTTTCTTGGGAAGAACAGATGAAAAAAGTGTATGAACAGATTGTCCGAATAAAAAAGTAAAATACCATGCCCGAAGTTTCCGTTATCATCCCCATATACAACACGGCTGCCTACCTGCGCAAGGCGCTGGACAGCATTTGCGACCAGACCCTGAAAGAGCTGGAGATAATCCTTATCGACGACGGCTCTACCGACGGAAGCCGCGGCATCATCGAAGAATACGCGAAACGCGACGCAAGAATCCGGTGGTACGCGCAGCCCAACCAGGGATTATCCGTTGCACGCAACCGAGGATTGCTGCATGCTACCGGCAAGTACATATATTTTATGGACAGTGACGACATATTGGATACGCAAGCCCTCCGGCACTGCCATGATTTGTGCGAGAAAAGAGAACTGGACTTCATCTTCTTCGATGCAAAACCGCTGACGGAGTCGGCTGACAGCCAGAATATTCCCAATTATGACAGAAAAGGGAAAATAGACGAATCCGTACATTCCGGCATGGAATTGCTGGATTATGAGCTGAGCAACCGCCTGTTCCTCACTCCCGTTTACCTGTGCATGGTCAATCGCCTGTTCCTGAAAAAATGCTTCACTTGCTTTCATCCCGGCATTATCCACGAAGACCATTCTTTTGCCATGATGATTTATCTGAATGCACAAAGAGTATGCTACGTTCCCAAGGCTTTCTTCGGGCGAAGAATACGTCCCCACTCCATTATGACCAATCGCTTCGGAATGCGCAACATCGAGGGATACACCACCGTATGTACCCAAATGCAGGCACTCGGGCAAGAACATCCCGAATGGAAAACGGTCATCCGCAAATACCTGTCCTACACCCTGAACGATGTAATCTGGGCGGGACACCGGATGTCGCTGCTTGAAAAAACAGAAACCGCCTGCCGCTTCAGACGCCTGCGGCTCGGAAAATATGTAAGCTTCAGAAACTGGGCTGTGTTCTGGCTGAAGAAAAAATAGGAAAAGACCATGAAAGCGCTTGTTTCCATCATCACCGTCAACTATAACGGGCTGCGCGATACCTGCGAAATGATAGACTCTTTCCGCAACCACGAAACCTATCCGCACTACGAAATCATCGTTGTGGACAACGGTTCACGCCTGCCCGAAGCGGAAGAAATACAGGAACGATACAGGGGTAACCTCGTACCGGACGGCTCCTTATCAGGCAGCCCTGCATCGGACAACCCCGCCTCCTTTCCTCCCGTCAAAGTGGTGCGGAACATCAACAACGGATTTGCCGGCGGCAACAATGCCGGACTGAAAGCCGCTGGAGGAGATTATCTCTTTTTCATCAACAACGACACCCTCATCAAAGAACCGGTACTGGAGGCGTTGGTACGACGCATGGAGTGCGACCCGCAACGCAACGGCGGCGTATCGCCCATGTTGAAATTCGCCGCTTGTCCGGACATCCTGCAATATGCAGGCTTCACTCCTCTAAGTTCCCTTACACTGCGCAACACATCCATCGGATTCATGCAACAGGACGGCCCGCGCTTCCGTACTCCCTGCGAAACCGCCTCATTGCACGGAGCCGCCATGATGGTAAGCCGGCAGGCGCTACAGGATGCAGGCCCCATGAGCGAAATATATTTCCTTTTTTACGAAGAGCTGGACTGGTCTGCACAGCTTAGAAAAGCCGGTTACCGCCTATGGTACGAACCTGCTGCCGTAGTCTACCACAAAGAGAGCATGACAGCGAAGCGAGGCAGTCCGATGCGGGAGTTCTACCTGTCGCGCGCCCGCGTGCTCTTCGCCCGCCGGAATCTGCAAGGCATCAGGAAATACCTGTCTTGCACCTACCTCTGCATCCTCGCCGCTCCTAAAAAAGCGGCCGTATATCTGCTGCACGGACAAGGGACACTTGCCAAGGCAACGCTATGCGGCACTTATCGGGGAATGTTCGTTCAGTACCGATAAAAGTTTATCCCCATTAAACTCATAGTTTATTAGGAATAAACTTCCGGTTCAATAGGAATAAACTTTCAGTTTAATGGGGATAAATTATAATAAACTCCACATGTATGCATTCTATTTACGCCGCAAACGCTTCACCAGCGAACGCATCCCTGCCGAACAGCAATAGAAGCTGCTGCACAATATCAGCAGAAATACCAGAGAGGAGACCAGCGCATATACAATCCACATGCCATATCCCCGGGACGGCTCCGCCAACGGAAGGAAACAAAGTACCGCATCCGTCAGCCCCCATGAAAGAACGACAAGCAGCAGATACCGGAATATATTTTTCCAATATGACTTCACGGACATTTTAAACCCCTCTTTGTAAAGGAAATAAGGCTTCCAGATACTGATAACGGTTATCGAACTGGCTATATCTCCCAGCAATACTCCCGGAAGTCCCCACAAATAGCCGCCTGCCAATGCCACCGCTACTGTTATCGCCAGTGTGGCAACCGGCGCCCATGTGTCGTGAAACAGTCCGTAACCGAAAATGAACTGGTCGTTCGTACCCCTGAACTGACTGATAAAGAAGTTGGTAAGAATCACAATCAAGACAGAACGGGGCAGTATGTACTCCTCGCCCAGCCACACCGTAATGAACGGGTCCATCAGATGATACAACGCGAACGTCAGAAACGAAGCTATCAAAAAGCGCAATGAGCTTAACTCCCAAAATACCTGCTGGATACGCTTCATATCCCCCTCGGCTATCAGGCTGCCCACCCCTGCGCCGGTACTGCCCAGAAAGTTATCGACCAACTGATTCAGCTTGGTGAGTAGCAGCATATAGTTACCGTAATACGCCACCAGTTTCAATGAAGTAAATGCGTAGACCAGAAAAGGCAAAAGCTGCGTTCTGCCCATTCCCGCCAGCTTATGTACAAACATCTGACGGGCTTTACGCACAATAATCCTATTCTCCGGATATTTCAGTCTGCCTTCCGACACACTGCACTTCAGCCACGGATATACCCGGTTTATCTTCCAGTTCAGTATGAACGAATACAAAATGCCGAATGTCAGTTCAATGGCTATCCACAGATAAAGACTGCCCACGTAGCATACCAATGCTATTTGCAGGAGAATTTTGACGATATTGGCCGTTTGAAAATAAACGGTGACTACATAGTTGCGCTGGTCGGCGCCCAGCAGGGTTTGCCGGTAATTAACAAAATAACTGATGAGAGTGGAAGTCAAAAATGCAAAATAAGCAAAATAGATTACTCCGAGGCGAATGCCGGCTTCGGCGAATATATAGGGCAGGAAGCAGGCCAAAAGCAGTCCCGCACCCAAAATCAGCAGTCCTACGTTACGATAGAGATAAGCCAGTACCGAAACAATCTCCTTTATCCTGTCCCGATTTCCGTCGAAAATCGGTTTGTAAAGCACATAGCCGATGGAAGCTCCGATGCCCAGCTCCGCCAGATTGAGAAAGCCAAGCAGGTTCTGCATCGTACTCGTCAGCCCGACAAAGTCCGCCCCCAGTTTCTCAAGAAATATCTTCCTGGAGAAAAAGGAGATGAAAAGGGTGACAAGGTAAAAGAATACATTGACACGCGCATTCAGATAGCTTTTATGGAGGCGGGATTCTGACATTGTAAAACATTATTTATAAAACCTTGGTTATGGAAGTACAATGAAACTTACTTTTTAACAGTTCTGCAAAAGTCCTGTATATGTTTTTCCAACTTTCAAACCGAAGATAAATACACAAAGCTCTACAATATCCTTTACTGCCGAAGTGCTTGCGGCAATCCGTCACACGGGAATAACTGTAAAGCACCTTATCGCTACGCCCTATATCCAGCAAAAAGCGGTTGTAACGGCAAGCAACCTTTACACGGGCAAGAAGAGTGTCCGACCGCACTCCATACTGCAATGAATCTTTTCTGACTGTGACACAATAAACATACCCGGAACATGCCGCTACTTTACGGGCATGATAATCCACATAAGCGGCAAACATGGCATCGTTGGCGGCAACCGTTTCATCAAAGCAAATACGGTATCTGCGCACCAATTCTGCAGAAACCATCTTAGCCCAGGGTACGTCATTACGGTATTTCAGAATTTCAAGGTCCATATCCTCCGCTATTTTCTCGTTATGGACCTGGCGTGACGGAACCGGAGCCAGTGTATCCGAATCGACTGTTTCCGCACGGAACGTAATCAAGTCATAGTCCGTATTCCGGTAAGTATCCAATACGTTCAGGAAGCCGGGCAGAAAGAAATCATCGGCATCCGCAAATACCAGCCATCTGCCTTTGGCTCTGGCAAGTCCGCAATTACGGGCATAACCGGCTCCTCTGCCCTCTTTGGTAAAGAGAATCTCCACATCCGTCCTGTCACTGCCCGGAAAATGAGCAAAGTCCACAACATCCGGGGAACTGTCATCATCTGCCACGATAATCTGCACATCGTCCCTGAGCGGAATGGAAGCGAGACACCGTTGCAACAGGCAAGGTATATCCTTATGGGGAATAATGATTGAATATAGAATTTCCATTTCTTCTTATCGTAAAATAAAACCAGACCCGCCCTATGCCTTTTCGGGATAACCGAATACGTACCTGAACCGGCAACTGCAAAGTACGGACATATAGAGATTATAACAAAAGCAGAAACCATGCAACAGGAACTGCCTGCCCCACTTGTCCGCTTTATATCCGGGATGATAAAACTCTTTCATGAAAGAGCGCTGTTCCGCTGCAACCGGCGCAAATGTTGTGTCCGTAATGAGAAAGGAACTTTCCCGGCAGAGCGATAGTCGGCAATCAATGCACGCTGGAAAAACAGCACGACAAAGGAGAAAGCTGTTCTCATATCCGCCACATTCAAGTCTAACTTTCCGGCAAGCCGTACAGTAATCGATTTATATAATTTGAAAGTTGCATACTCCGATGCAAAATCATTCAGACGCTTTGTCAAAGAACCGGGTACGTCGCAATAGACATAATCTACATGGCTGCCTACAACCACCTGCCGGCAATGAAACAAATATTGAAAATTGAATATCGTATCTTCACCGAAAGAAGCCTCCGCTGGAAAGCGTAGCCCCAACCGCTCAATGAGAACCCGGCTGAAAAGTTTGGCAACCGGTCCCCGCATATCCCGCATCTCATCATTGAGAAACAGCTCCCTGACTTCTCTACCGGTATAGACCGACGGAATAAAAGAGGTTGTATATTGCCTGTCTGCCTGCTCCGACACAACTGTAAAGCCCTGTACTACAATTGAGTCCAGGTTCAAAGGTCTCTCTTCATAAAGATGTTTCAGGTAGTCCGTACCCACATAATCGTCCGAATCGACAAAAACGATATACTCTCCTTTCGCTTCATCCAGCCCCTTGTTGCGGGCCGTACTGACACCTGCATTCCTCTGATGCAGCACACGGATGCGGCAGTCTCTTTCAGCCCAGTCATGGCATATCTTGCCGCTGTTGTCAGGACTGCCGTCATCGATTAACAACAATTCAAAAGCCGTAAAAGACTGGGCAAGCAGACTTGCGATACAACGGGAAAGGTATTTTTCTGCCTTATAGACCGGTATTATTACAGATATGACACATTGTTCCATCATCTTTCCGCTCCAAACATATACCTGAACTTAATTCCCCACAGGCAGCGCATCCACGCATCAAAAGCAACCGCACCGACATTGACCAGCAAAAGCCTTGAGAACTTATCCGCCTTATACCGGGGAGAGAAGCATTCTTCTATCCACCTCCTGTGGGATGAAAGTAACTGACGCAAAAAAACAATCCGCTCTTTTCGGCTATAATGATTCTCTTTCTTATAGATTGCCAACAGGATTTTATGAAAAAACACCGTTAATGAATCCCATACCCCGACCAAAGAGGAATCCTCCAACCGATAGGTTTCCTTATATCGGCATACTCTTTCCAGATAGTTGGAAAAAGCGGCGTATTCGCTGCGGAAATCTTTTATGCAAGTGGATAATGTAGCCATAGAATATCCCACCCTATATATATAGGTGGAAGTATCGCGGATAAGCAGATAATCCGAATAAGGAAGATAGTCGAGCATAAAGAGCATATCTTCCAATCCCGACACAGCAGGAACAAACCGGATACCGTGTTCCTTTATCAGCCTGTTGTCATACAGCTTTGCCCAGGCATACATTACGTACTTTCCAACCAGTTCTGCAAGCACACGCGAACAGTCCATCGGCAAGATGGTTTGTTGCGGAACATGAACGGTATGCAAAGAACCGTCGGGAAACAGTTTATCGAACCCGCAGATTACCGTTCCTCTTTGAGACTTATCGGCAGGCAATGATGCGTAAAGCTCCTGCAAATAGGTGGAAGTGACGTAATCGTCCGAATCGACAAATGCAATATAAGTCCCCGATGCGTGCTCCAGCCCTTTGTTCCGGGCGCAACTCAACCCTGCATTCTCCTGATGGAAAACTCTTACTCTCTTATCCTTACCCGCATATTCATCACAGATTTCCCCGCAACGGTCCGGGCTGCCGTCATCTACCAACAGCAACTCGAAATCAGTAAACGTTTGCGATAAAATGCTGCTTATACATTCGGCCAAGTATTGCTCGACGTTATATACAGGCACTATCACTGATATTTCGGGGATGTTCCGTTCCATGGCATAATTTTTCAATCGACTCCGTGCGTGGTATGAATAAACCGCCTGTTCGCTTCCTTCAGCCGGAACAGGTTCAAAAGCATCAGCAGGAGAGAGTAAGGAACCCAACAAACCGCTTTCAGCAAACGCCATTTCCAATATTTGCGGGGAATGGCGAGAGCCAGCGCCAACAGCAACAGTATGAATATCCCCCACCATTTACAGGCCGACGGAGACGCGAACAGGGAATGTGCGAGGGAAATTATGAACACAAAGCCCAGCAGCAACACTCTGGAAAGAGAGATTTGCTGATAAAGCTTATCGCAGAAGTCCCACTTCCCGCTGCGAATGGCAGGTAGCAGGTGATTGGCAAACTCAAAGAAACTGTAATACTGGGCGGACAGCCAACGGCGACGCTGCTTGTAAAAGCTGTTCGCTTTCTGTATCTTCTCGTCCCTGACGATAGTATCGGGCAGATAATGAATGTGTATGCCCTTATAAAGAAGCTTCATTTCCAGCACGCGGTCAAAACCGCCCACAGAAGTGTTATCCATCATCGCATCGTAAAACAAGGGATATTCAAAGGCCATCCCCGAACCTATCAGAGCCGCCGACATTCCCAAATTGACATGTCCCAAACGGAATATGGAATTGTTTATCTCCTCGCTGATTGCATCCAGATAGGCCATACCGGTATTCAGATTCTTGGCCACGCGATGTGTCTGTACCACCCGGACGCCGGACACGGAGAAAGCATCGTTCAGCTCGGACAGGTAGGAAGGAGCAATAATGTTATCCGCATCTATTACCAATGCTATATCGTAAGCGGCTTTGTCCAAATATCCGAGGGCTGCTTGCAGGGATTTGGTATTGGTGCTCTTCTCAAAATCGACTTGAAGCAGCTTTATGGGAAGTGAAGACAAAACCGCATTGGTTTCGGGTTGCATGTGGTCCGAAATAACCACAATATCATATCTGTCATCCGGATAATCCTGCGCCAGACAGGCATGCACGGTAGGCAATATAACCGCATCTTCGCGATAAGCGGCAATGAACACAGCAAACCGCTTGCTTGTCCGGGCCGGTGCGGTAACGAACGGTTTGTACCGGCACAGCGATGCCAGACTGCACACCAGCAGATATGCCACATTTATCGCGAATAAAATGTATAGCAACCAATCAAGAGTATATAACAAGTGTTCCAAAATCCATGCAATTTAAGCCTGTTGTTCTATGTTCCGGAAAGCCTGCCTGCCGGACATTCGTTACAAAGATACAAAAAACGGGAAGAGTTTGGACAGAATATACAAAAAAGTGAGCATAAAATACAGAAATAAAAAAACGAGCAAGCTCTTCCG
>ERZ780094.941-NODE-941-length-10334-cov-5.001167_pt1 | contig 10334 bp, 8 predicted proteins | sample MGYA00511174_ERZ780094 | MGnify/ENA primary metagenome ERZ780094 (study PRJEB29588, sample SAMEA2148063) | human gut metagenome | biome: human gut; feature: human-associated habitat; material: faeces | place: Denmark | collected 2008/2010 ...
AACACAGGCGTTTCACCCTCGCCATACGCGCCGTAATGGATGGGATGCTCCCAGCGGCCGGACGGATTTTGCAGCGGCCCGCGGAACACGCTGCCGCGTCGGAACAGGACGGTATCATCCGGCTGAAGCAGCTCCGGGTGCTGCGTCCGGAACGGCGTTTCGGGACGCAAGCCGTCATTTTCGTCGCATCCGTTTTGAAAATCAATAAAATATGTCGTCATTTTAACACTATTTTTTCAATAATCAGGAAAAAACTTATAGGAAAAGCGGAAGAGACGGAACGCCTCTTCCGCTTTTGGTTAGATGCTTACCAGGAAGTGATATTGTTGGCCTCAATGTAGGCGTTGAGCTGGTTCTGGAACTCGGTGACAAGCTCTTCGATGCCTGCGTCCTTACGGGCAGCCATATAGTTGTTATAGAGTTCTTCCCAGTTGTCGCCTGCAACGCCGTTGTCAATCTGCGGGCCATACTCGTAGTACACGTTCAGGATGCTCGCGCAGATACCCTCGACATTCGTTCTGTCGAACGTGAAGTTCAGGAACGGGTTGACCTGAGCGGTTGCTTCCAGCGCTTCCAGATCCGCATAGTAGTTGGGATCGGTGCCGTTGTTGATGAGCGCGTTCTTGCAGGAGCCGATGATCCATCTCTGGATGCCGTAGCTGTCGTCCGCCGTGGGGCTGGCGCCGACATAGCTGGTGGTGATGGTGCCGTCGGCGTTCTTGGTGTAGTCCTCGCCCTCGATACCGTAGATCAGCGTGTTGTACAGGTCGGGCTGGGAGTAGATCGCGTTGAGGACCATCATGGCGCGTTCGGGCTCATCCGCGCAGTACGGGATGGCGTAGGAGGTATCGCCGCCGAGAATGAGGTAGGCGTTCTCTTCGATGGGCAGGTAGGTCATGTCCATACCGGCGTCTGCAATCGCTGCTTCCTGATCGGCCTCGGTCAGATACGGATCGCAGCTGAAGACATAGGTGGTGTCGGTGATCTCACCGTTCTTCGGGGTCGTCAGCGTGGAGGTGTCAACAGACATGATATCGGAGCGGATGTAGCCTTCCTTGTACCAGTCGGCCATCGTCTTGGCGTACAGCTTGTAGTGTTCGCCTGCAACGCCGTCCTTTACGGTGAAGGTGCCGTCGCAATAGGTGATGCCGATCTCAGCACCACCAACGCCGAGGAAGGAATACATGCCGTTGTACATGGACCAGCCAAATGCACGGCCGGTGTTGATGCCGGCGCCGAGCTTGCCGGCTTCCTTCGCAGCAGCCAGATATTTGGTCGCCTGATCCAGAACAGCCTGGAAGTCTTCAATGCCGGAGTAGTTGTTGCGCCACTTGTTCAGCGCTGCCTCGGTATCCTCGATCCAGGTGTCGCCTGCGAGCTCTGCGATCTCAGTCACGACGAGCCAGCCGCGGCGCTCGCCGCACAGGCCCTGCCAGCTGGGGAGGTAGTACAGCTTGCCGTCAGCTGCATTGCGATGGATTTCAACGACATTTTCGCCGAGGATATCCACGATGCCCTGGCCGTACTCTGCGAGCAGATCGTCGAGCGGCATCAGGTTGCCGTCGGCAATGTTCTGCGGCTTGTTGATCAGCCAGCCGGTCCATGCGAGGTCAACGCCTTCGCCGGAAGCCAGAACCTGAGAGAACTTCTCGCTGTACTCTTCAAACGGAACGTCAATGAACTCAACGGTGGTGTTGGGAACGTACTGCTGGAGCTGCTCATTGAAAGCGGCCCAGACCTTGTCGGAGTTGGCCTGCTTGCCGGCGCCGGTGATCATGAGCTGAATGGTCTTCTGCTCAAGCGCGGGCTCGGCAGTCTCTTCGGGAGCTTCAGGGGTTTCGGTGTTGTCGGTGGTTTCCGCCGGCTCAGTCGTGGCGGGGGGTTCGTCCGCAGTGGGAGTCTCAGCAGTCTTGCTGCAGCCCGCCAGAACGATGCTCAGAACCATGATCATGGCAAGGAGCAGGCAAATGGTTCTCTTTTTCATGATATCCTCCTTAGATTTTAGGTGATATGGGGTGTCGTTTTCTCTTGTAAACGCCTCAAAACGCGGTACCATTCGTTTTCAGGCATACAATTCATAAAACAGGCTGTTCTCTCAGCCCTTGACTGCGCCAATGGTAAGACCCTGTGCGAAGTATTTCTGGAAGAACGGAAACACGACCAGCATCGGGCCCGCCGCGATGACGCACATGGCGAATTTCAGCGATTCGCTCGGCAGCATACTCGTGTCCAGCGAAACGCTGCCGGACATCATGGGGTTGTTCGCAAGATTCTTCATGAATTCTGCCTGATCCATCATGCGCTGTAAGAGATATTGCAGCGTATAGAGGCTTTCGTTGCGGATGTAGATCATGGACGTGGTATAGTCGTTCCAGCGGGCGACCAGCGCCATAAAGCCAAGGGACGCAAAAACGGGCGTGGACAGCGGCAAAACGACCGAAAAGAAGATGCGCAGCTCACTCGCGCCGTCCAGATACGCCGCCTCAAACAGCGTCTCGGGCAGGCCCTTGAAGAACGTCCGGAATACCATGGTGTTCCACGCGCCGCCGGTGATGCCGGGCAGAATGTAGATCCAGATGGAATCCGCCAGCTTATAATACTTGGCGAAGATAATGTAGTTCGGAATCATACCGGCGCCGAAGAGCATGGTGAAGAAGATAAAGACCGTGATGGGCCTGCGGAAGCGGAAGTTGCTTCTGGAAAGCGGATAGGCTGCCAGTGCTGCGACGAGGCTGCTGAGAACCGTGCCGACCACAGCCTGAAAAATGGTCACGCCGTAGGCGCGCAGCACGCGTGTTCCGCTGGAAAATGCCGACTTGTACGCGTCGAGCGTAAAATCACGCGGCAGCAGGGAAAAGCCGCCGGAGGTCAGGGCCTGTTCGCTGGTGAATGACGCTGAAATGACGACGATCAGCGGAAGAACAAAGCAGGCGCACATCAGGAAAAAGAAAATATACACAAAGCGCTTGAACGCCCTGTCGCGGCTGTGCTTGATTTTCGGATTCATAAGATTCTCCCTTCCGCTTAAAACATCGAGTTGTCCGGGGAGATCTTCTTGACGATCCAGTTGGACAGCAGAACAAGGAACATACCCACAACAGACTGAATCAGACCCGTGGTTGCGCCGATCGCATAGCTGGATTCCTGCAGGGAACGATAGACGTAGGTGTTGAGGATATCCGTCGTTGCGTACAGCGTCGAGGTATTTCTCGGGATAACATAGAAAAGGTCGAAGTTGCCGCTGATGAGCGTGCCCGCATTCATGATGGTGAAGATGCAGATCAGCGGGACAAGGTGCGGCAGGGAAATATGGAGCATCTTCTGGAAGCGCCCCGCGCCGTCGATCTCCGCCGCTTCGTAGAGCGAGGTATCAATGCCCATCAGGGCTGCAAAGTACATCATGGAGCCCATGCCGATGCCCTTCCAGATGTTCACGACGGTCAGGATGAACGGCCAGTATTTTGAATTCATGTACACATCGACCGGGTCGCCGCCGAAGAACTGGATGATCTGGTTCATAAGACCGGTCCTCGGGCTGAGGATGGCGTAGACGATGTAGCCGACAATAACCATCGACATGAAGTTCGGGAAGGTGATGATGGTCTGGTAGGTTTTCAGCCGGCGTCTGCTTGTGATCTCAAACAGCAAAAGTGCGATGATCACGTTTGTAACCGGACTGAGCACCATGAACAGAAGACCGTAGAGCACCGTGTTGCGCAGCGCACGGTCAAGCGCGACGGACTGGATGATCCACTTGAAGTTTGCAAGGCCGCACCAGTCGCTGCCGAGGATGCCCTTGGAGAATTTATAATTCTTGAACGGAATGATGACTGCGGCTCCCATCGGTATATAGTTGAACAGGATATAACCGATGATCGCCGGGATACACAGAAGCAGCAGCTGACGGCTGGCCTTTGCGTCCGCCCGGCCTTTGTGGCCAAGGCGCGGCCCTTCCTTTTTTCTTTCCTTCGTCATGGTTCGCATGGGTGCCTCCGCTTTCTTTTTCTTCATTTTACGAATTCGCGTTTCTATTTCCAAGTCGTAATTGCGACAATATTGGCAGGGTTTGCGACAACATCTTGTGCATTGCTTCTAAATACCAACTGTCGTTTTCCTTCTCTGTTGGTCAATTTTACATTGATTTTACATCCGCTTGAAAATTGGATAAATCGCACAAATCCGGTCGTTTCTTATTATGCAAAGCGCACATGCATTTCTGCATGTGCGCCCTGATTTGCTTTTGCATCGACGCTGCTGCGCCGCCGTCTTATTCCTGCGGCGGCTCCTTTCGCTGGCTCAGATTCAGCCTCTGCTGATATTCGCGCATGGAGCAGCCGGTACAGGTCTTGAAAGCGGTGCAGAAGCTCTTTTTGTCCTTGTAGCCCACGGCCTCCGGGATGGATTTGACGTCCTTTCCGTTCTTCAGCATTCCAATGGCCGCCTTGATCCGAATGCGGAGCAGATACTCCGCAAACGTCTCATTCATCTCCGCGCGGAACTTTCGGACAAAGTGCCGTGAGCTGATATGGGCATACGCCGCTACGCTCTCGGCAGTCAGCTTTTCTCCAAGGTGCGTCTGCATATAGACACAGGCGCGCCCAATGGTGTCGCTTTTCAGCGCGTCCTCCTGTGTGATATAGCCCTTTTCGGAAAGCAGCGCCCAGATGGCGTCTATGCACGCTGCCGTTCCCTGCGCGGAGGCCAGCGTGTCCAGCGGCACAGCCATCATGCTGCTTCGAATCTGTGCGGCCAGCGCCTCATCCCTGCGGCGAATTTCTGTGCGCAGCTCCTCCATCAGTGCGCGTGCCAGCAGGGCTTCCATGCGGAACGAAGCATTATTCAGCAGCGGCTTGACTCTGGAATACATTTGCCAGTGATCTTCATCGATTTCCGGCTTCAAAGCCAAGAGCAGCTTCAGGAGCTTCGGAATACACTCATCCCAGTTTCGCTGACTGCACAGATACGCTTCTTCACGGCTTTCCGCGTGCAGTTCCTCTGAAACGCGGATTATCGCATCCTGCAGCGCCTCGATGCCGTCAGATTTCAGCAGGTACGCATATGCACCGAAGCGCACAGCCTGCTGCGCTTCGGCAAAGCTCGGGGTATCCGTCACGAAAATCACGCGGACGCGCGGACAGTACTTGCGGACGGTTTCCGCAAGCTCGAAGCCGGACATATCCGGACACTGTACGTTTGTGACAAGCACATCCGCAACTTCGCCCTTTCGCAGCCATTGCAGCATATTTTCCGCTTTGGTTTCTCCACGAACCATTTCAAAGCCCAGCGAATAAAAATCAATGCTGTTAATTACATTGATGCGGTAGATCAGATCCGGATCTGAAAAAAACGCTTCAAACATAGGCTACCTCACATCCATTCATTGGTGTTGCACCTGCCGGGACGGCAAAAACGCACAAAGCGGCTATTACTTGTTTCCAAAGGCGTTCACCATTACGCAGCCGGCGGTAATCAACACAAGACCGATGATTCCAACCGTGGAGAGTTTTTCCTTGTATGCAAAAATCGAAACCAGCGAGGTGACAATCAGTCCAACGCCGCACCAGGTTGCGTATCCGATATTCAGGTTGATCCGGTTCAGACTTTTTGCAAAGGTGTAATGGCAGACAATATACGCCGCCGCGCAAATCAGCGACGGGGTCAGCTTTGTAAAGCCCTCCGTCTGCTTCAGATAGCTTGTGGCGATAACCTCCGAGACAATTGCAATGGCAAGAAATGCATATTCCATTTTGCCTCACAGTCCTTTCTGTTCTAATTGCCGGATGAGTGCCGGAACATCGGCGACGGAATCCAAAATGTAATCCGCCGCAGGCGCCAGCTGCTCTCTGGATGAAACGCCGCTTAAAACACCAACGGCGATTGCGCCGCCGTTGTGCGCAAAGTTCATGTCGTTTATCGTGTCGCCCACAACAAGGATATTTTCCGGCGCGATGTGCCACTGCGCCGCGGCGCGCGAAATGATGCGCCCATCCGGCTTTAACGGCATATCCCCTGCCATCTGATCTCCCGCGAAAAAGGAGAACAGCGGCAGAATCTGCAAGCCTTTCAGACATTTGACCGCGGCCTCGCAGGTATCCGTGGTTGCAACGCCGAAATGAACGCTCTTTTCATGCAGCGGCTGCAAAATGGCCGGCAAATCTCCAATGCCCTTGATACTTTTGTTCTCCGCAAAGCTCTCCTCGTCAAAATACCGGGTGAGCTTTCCCTCCAAATCCCGCGTGTCAACCGGTGCTTGCGCGTGCATCGCTTCCAGCGCCGGCTTCATGTCAATCGCCATATCCAAAAATGTTTTCCACGCGAATGAACCGTCAGGAAGCACGTGATTTTGTATAATTCCGATAGAATTGAGCGCTTTTTCCGTGTGGATATCGGTGACTGGGATTTTGTAATCCGAAAGAATGCGCCGGATGACGCACTGCGCGGCAGGAATCCAGAATTCGTTGAAATCCAGCAGCGTTCCGTCTTTGTCAAAAATAATCCCGGATATTTTCATGTGATCTCTCTGTCCTTTCTCTTGCAGAACGTAATGCTGCGCTTCGATAACAGCAGACAGTTACATTCTAAAAGAATGTGAGCCAGTACGAACAGGGTGCATTCATGACATTTTTATACGCAATCACGCCATGATTGCAATTGCTCTTAAAAAGTGTGCATGCTATGATTTTAAAAGAAAGCAACCGGAGAATCAAGCGTTTGAAAAAGAACCACCAGCCACGCGCACTGCGCATGACTGGTGGTTTTCCTTATACCTGAACGGTCAGATGCTTTCTTCCGTCCACATGCGGGAGAAGCAGCTTTTGGTTTTTCGTAATGGTGATCTCATACCGGCATCCGCGGAAGACGCGGGTGACCTTTGCCGGGAGCAGCTGCTCCGGCAGACAGGGGTCGATCTCAAGGCCGTCCCATGTTGGGCGGACGCCCAGCAGATACTGCGTTGCGGCCAGATACATCCATGCCGCCGTGCCGGTCAGCCACGAGACGTTGGCAAGGCCGAATTTGTCGCTCTCCGGGCCGAAGATGTTCGACGAATAGACATACGGCTCCGCCTTATAGCGCTCCGCGCCCGCTGTTTTCTGCGCAACCATCGGCAGAAGCTGGTGGTAATACTTCCAAGCGTTTTCCGGGCGTTTCAGCATACACTCGGCAATAATTGCCCATGTATTCGCGTGGCAGAAGACGCTGCCGTTTTCGCCGCAGCCCTTGTTGTAGCAGGTCAGGTTTTCTTCCTTTGTCGGGTAGTCCGTCGTCATGGCCGGATGAATTTTCTTGATGCCGAGATCGGTATCCAAGTATTCTTTCACGCTGTCCATGGCCTGTCTCTGCTGCTCCTGCGTGCCAAGGCCGCTCAGGACGGCCCAGCTCTGCGTGTTGAGCCAGATCTTTGCCTGCGGCTCGGACTCCGAGCCGATAAAGCGGCCCTCGTCCGTGATGCAGCGGCGGAACCACGCGCCATCCCACGCAAGCGTGCGGCAAAGCTCCTGCTGACGTTCATAAAGCGCTTTGCATTCCTCTGCAAATTCCGGTTCGCCCTTGCGCTCGGCCAGTTCCTGCATCATGCGCAGCGCGACGGCAAACTGCATCCCCGTCCAGATGCTCTCGCCCTTCCCCTTGCGGCAGACCTTATAGAGCATATCGTTCCAGTCGGAGCTGAGCATCAGCGGGAAGCCGTGCGCGCCCATGTTCTGCGTGGTGAAGCGGATGGACTGTTTGATGTGCTCCCAGATCGTGCCGCTGCCGCCGTCGAAATACGGGGCCTGCGTGTCGAGATACGAGACGCTGCCCTCCTCCAGCGCAATGTGATAGGCGTCCATGACCAGCCAGAGGTGGTTGTCCGAGTGGACGCGCGTGACCGGCTCCCAGCCCTCGGTGGGGAAGAAATAGTGGTTGCAGTGGCCGTCCTGATACTGCTGGGTCAGGAGCAATTCAAATTTCTCTTTTGCCCGGTCAAGCTGCAAGGGGATCATGGCGAGAACATCCTGCGCGGTGTCGCGCACGCCGATGCCGCGGAACGTACCGGTGGCGTAGTAGCTGATATTCCGGGAGAAGCGGAAGTTCCGCTCCATCTGATAGGGGTTCCAGATGTTGATCATCGTCTCCGCGTCCTTGTCCGGGAGGCTGCATTGGAAGCCGGAGAAGAAATCCTCCCACGTCTCCGCCAGCTTCTGCATGGACGCGGCGAAAAAGTCAGGGGCTTTGCAGGCAGCAAGGGACTGGAAAATCTCGTCCCCCGTCAGTTCCGTGCCGAGATAGATATTGACCGACTTCGCTTCTCCGGCACGGAGCGTCAGCGGCAGCTCCAGCGCGAAGCACGGATCGCCGCCAAAGAGTGTGGAGTTTTTCAGGTGCTCATGTTCGAGTCCGATCGGCGCTTCCTCACTGCGGTAGCTGCCGACAAATTCATCACGGTCGCAGTCAAACCCGGCGGCGGGCGCGTCGCTTGCGAAGTACACAAGCGGTGTCTCGTCGGGCTTCGGCTGATTTTCCACGCCGTAGCGGTAGATGAGCACGCCGTCCTTTTCGTAAACAGAAAGCTGGTGCTTGTTATAGCACTGCCATTGCAGCTCGCGCATGAACTCCATCATGCCAAGCTCGACGTAGGGGTAGACCGTCACGTTCCGGTCACAGTCGGAGCGCAGCTCCAGATGCCAGAGCATGACGTTTTTCAGCGGGCTGACCAGATACGTCGCCTCGGCGTGCAGGCCGTCACGCTCCGCTGAGAAGCGGGTGTAGCCCATGCCGTGCGCAGCCTCCCATTTCTCGGGCTTGCAGGCGCACGGTTCGCTCGTCGGGCACCAGACGGCATCGCCGTCCTTGATGTAGGTATAAAATCCGCTGCGGTCGGTCGGCAGGTGGAAGAAGCGGTAGTGGTTGATGCGCCAGATCTGCGGCGAACGGTACCACGCAACGCCGCCGCCCGCCTGCGAGATCATCGCGTGGAGCGTCCCGTTGGACAGATAATTCATCCACGGGGTCGGCATATTGTACCGGGACAGCACAATTTCCCGATTCTGATTCTCAAAACGGTATGGGTTCATTTGTCCGTCTCCGTTCTTTTTTGTGCCAGCAGCCACTGCAGGAGCATTTCATCATACGCATACGTCCATGCGTCATGGCCGCAGTCTCCAAAAACCGTCAGCCTTACATTGCCGCCCGCACGCTGTATTGCCTTGACCATATCGACCGTCTCCGTCAGGGGTACGACATCGTCCAGCGCACCATGAAACGCCCAGACCGGCATAGTCAATACCTCTGCGTTCCACGGCATTCCGCCGCCGCAGCAAGGCGCGATAGCCGCGAACAGCTCCGGCGCCGCCATCGCAAGGAACCATGTGCCGTATCCGCCCATGCTGAGTCCTGTCAGCGTGACCCGATCCGGGTCGCAGGCGTATGCTTCGATCATGCGGCAAACGAACCGCTTCAGTTCCGGAACCATCGCCACCCAAAAGGACCCTTCCGGGCAGCGCGGTTCGATCAGCACGCAGTCTTCTTCCCGCGTTTCTGTCAGGATGTTCGCCAGTCCATGAATCTCAGCCTTCTCCAGATCCTCACCACCGCCGCGTTCACCTGCGCCGTGCAGCTGGATAATCATTGGAAGACCTGCGTGCATCCGCTCCGGCATCCGGACGGCATAGGCAAAGCCCGCATCTGTCAACCGATGATATTGTACGTTCATTTTGTATCCTCCGCCCTGTCTCAAATGACATTTGCCGACGCGATCTCATGCCAGAAAATTGCCCGTGTCGCCTGTCCGTCGGCTTTTTCCTCGCAGCAGCAGTCGAGAACCGGCTCCTCCAGCTCCTCGATCCGGTCGAGCCGTCCTTCCGCATAGGCCAGCAGCCGGTCTCTGCAATGCAGCAGTCGCTGGCGCTGGCCGCCGATGCGAAGATCAACCACGTCAAAGCCCTGCGGCTTGTTTTCGTGCATCCACTGCTGCTCATAGGCCGCATAAAACGCGTCCAGCCGTTCGAGCGCCGCGTCATAATCGGTGCAGAGCGCCTTCGCGGCTTTTTTATCGCCGGACAGATACGCCGCCCTTGTGCGGATGCCAAGGTCTGCTTTCACACTCAAAAATGCGCAGAGCGTCCGCAGGGAGCGGAACAGATAGCCATACTCGGCGTGAGATTCATACCTTGACAGTCTTGCCGCGCAGTCCGCATAACCAGCCGCGTCGCCCGACTTCACGCGGTTGTCGAACTGGCCCATGAACGGGTCGCAGTAGAGCAGATATTTTTCCGGGTTATAGATCGCCTCAGCGGAATCGTTCTGCGTCCCGATCCGGTCGAGCGCGCGGGACTCCTCCAACGGAATGCCGAGTT
>ERZ780094.944-NODE-944-length-10304-cov-3.633330_pt1 | contig 10304 bp, 8 predicted proteins | sample MGYA00511174_ERZ780094 | MGnify/ENA primary metagenome ERZ780094 (study PRJEB29588, sample SAMEA2148063) | human gut metagenome | biome: human gut; feature: human-associated habitat; material: faeces | place: Denmark | collected 2008/2010 ...
AGCTCAAGGGGGCAAGCCCGCCTCGAATGGGATCCGGTCTTTTTTTATGGCCGGTTTTACCGGCCATAAAAAAAGACCCCGACTTACGTCGAGGCCAAGACATCCGCTCCGGCGGGGGAGGAATCTCTCTGTCTGCCGTGAGCATACCACGCATTGCGGCACTGCGCAAGGCACAAATGTTTCCACACGACGCACATTTCCGGTTGCAAACGGCACGGAAACATGGCATACTGTAAGCAACTTTGCGTAGGAAGGGGCAGCTCATGAAACGCAGTGAGGAACGCGAATACAACATCCGCCGGGTGATCCATACGGCACAGATGCTCTTCATTGCCGACGGCATCTCAGCGACTCCCATCAGCCGCATCGCTGAGGCGGCCGGCCTGACGCCGACGTCGCTGTACCGCTATTTCCGCAATAAGGACGCGCTCGTATTTGCCGCCTGGCGCGATGCGCTGGCCACGTTTTTTACTGATTTCATGGAGCAGTATACGCGCGAGTCTGCTTCGTGCAAGACGGGGTATGAGAAGTTTGTCGTCTGCATGCACATCTACTTCAGCATCTACGATGCACGGCCGGAGTGGTATGCCTATACGCGGGAGATGTTTTCCGCCTATTCGGAGAAGGGCACCGGAAACGATGTCAACAACGTGTTCTGGAAGTATTACGACAGGGAGATCCCTGTCCCGGCGCTCAAGGCACTGCGCGAGGGCGTGGCCGACGGCTCTATCCGTCCGGACGTGAATATTTACGCGGTGTATCAGTGCCTGCTCAACGCCTATACCGGCACGACGATCTATGAAAATGTGTCGTTCGGTGTCTCGCCGGTCGATATTGTCCAGTTCACCGGGGAACTGCTCGTGAATTATATCAAAAATGAACCGGAAGCTCTGGCACTGTGCAATAAAAACTGAAAAGCACGGATATATGTAACAAATGATACGGTACGAGCGTGCCAGTTTGTTAAGATAATTACAGAATTGCGGGGTATTTCTTTTTTTGCGCAAATATGTTAGTGCAACTAACATATAATTGAAAAGCGGCGGAGGTGAGCAGCACGGATAAAAGCAAACGTTCTTATGACTTTACGGTGTGTCTGCCGTTCTGGAGCATGTTGACGGGCTCCCAGCAGCAGATGCTGCGCCTGAATACGATCGTCCGTTCATACCGCGCGGGGGACGATGTGATCTTTTCCATGCCGGAGAAAAACGGCCTGTTTCTCGTGCTCTCGGGTGGGCTGCGCGTGTTCATTGCGACGGATACCGGCCGCGAGATCACGCTTATGTCGATCGTCAGCGGCGGCTGCTGCATGCTCAACACGCTCGACAGCGCGGCCCCGGGCGACACGGTTCCCATCCTGCAGGCGAGCAGCGACGCCGTGTTTGCCTATATCAACATTGTTGCGCTGCGCCCGCTGTGCGCCGAGTCATCGGCTGTGCAGCAGTTTTTGCAGTGCACGCAGGCGCGCAATGTGCAGACCGTGCTCAATAACATAGAGTATTATTTTTTCCATCCGCTGCGCAGCTGTATCGCCCGCGTCGTGCTCGAAAAGGCCGATGCACACCCGGAGGACGGCTTCGCGCGCATCACGCATGAGGAGATCTCCCACCACCTCGGCACCACGCGTGAGGTCATCAGCAGGGAGCTGGAGGGGATGCGCCAGATGGGCCTTCTGCGTACCGGCCGCGGCAAGATTTACGTGCTTGACCGCCTAGCACTGGAGGGTATGGCAAACTTGTAAGCGGCATGCAGCAACCATATATGTCCAATTTGAAAGCTGTCAAGAAGCTGAATTTGCTTTTTGACAGCTTTCTTTTGTGCTATTTGACACATTTCATCCGGTCGCGCGGAGAAAAACAGTCAAAATGCACAATCACATATCGTCAATTTGGTGACATTCAACAAAATCAAGTGGTTATGTTTAATTATCGCCATTTGCGTAACAAATGGTGCAGTAAAGATGGTGAAATCCGCTATATTGATAATTGCCAAACGAAGTTGCTTCTTTTTTTGGAGGCAAGTGTTAGTGACCATAACAGAAGAAACTCGTGCAGCGGACTGCACAAAAAATACGGAAAACACATCATGAATGGGAGGTACACAGAATGTATTACAGCAGCGGTAACTATGAGGCGTTTGCAACGCCGAAAAAACCCGAAGGCATCGAGAATAAGTCGGCGTATATCGTTGGCACCGGCCTGGCCGGTCTGGCGGCGGCCTGCTTCCTGATCCGCGACGCGCAGATGCCCGGCGAGCACATCACGCTCTTTGAGCACCTGCCCGTGGCCGGCGGCTCCTGCGACGGCATCTACGACGCGACCAAGGGCTTCATCATGCGCGGCGGCCGTGAGATGGACAACCACTTCGAGTGCATGTGGGATCTGTTCAAGTCCATTCCGTCGATCGTGAACCCGGGCGAGACGATCTTCTCCGAGTACTACTACCTCAACAAGGAAGACCCGAACTTCTCCCTGTGCCGCGTCACCGAGAAGCAGGGCCAGGACGCCCACACCGACCGCAAATATGGCCTGACGCCCGGCGCCGCCATGCAGCTGCTGAAGCTGTTCATGGCGACCAACAAGTCCCTCGAGGACAAGAAGATCGACGACGTGTTCGACGATGAGTTCTACGCCACGAACTTCTGGACCTACTGGCAGACCATGTTCGCGTTCGAGAAGTGGCACAGCGCCCTCGAGATGAAGCTCTACCTGCAGCGCTACATCCACCACATCGATGGCCTGCCGGATCTGAGCGCGCTGCGTTTCACCCGCTACAACCAGTATGAGTCCATGATCCTCCCGATGTGCAAATACATCACCGACCACGGCGGAAAGGTCCTCTTCGACACTACGGTCACGAACATCGTCTGCGACTGCACCGAGGACAAGAAGGTCGCCAAGAAGATCGAGTACACCCAGGGCGGCGTGGAAAAGGTCATTGAGCTGACCGAGAACGATCTCGTCATCTGCACCAACGGCTGCCAGGGCGACGCGTCCGCTTACGGCGACAACACCCACGCGCCGGTCATCAAGGTCAAAAACGGTGAAGGCCCGTCCGTCGAGATGTGGAAGAAGCTCGCCGCTCAGGATCCGGCCTTCGGCCATCCCGAGAAGTTCTTCAAGGACATCAAGGAGACCAGCTGGGAGTCCTGGACCGTTGACACGGCCAACAAGCAGATCCTCGATGCGATCCAGAAGATCTGCAAGCGCGACCCGCTGTCCGGCAAGGTCGTCACCGGCGGCATCGTCACCTGCCGCGATTCGAGCTGGCTCATCAGCTGGACCATCAACCGTCAGGGCCAGTTCCAGGAGCAGCCGAAGGATCACTGCCTGATCTGGGTCTACGGCCTCAACTGCTGGGACGACAAGGGCGACTTCATCAAGAAGAACATGTGCGACTGCACCGGCATCGAGCTGGCGGCAGAGTGGCTGTACCACATCGGCATCCCCGAGGATCAGATCATGGATCTGGCTACGAACGAGTGCAACACCACGCCGTGCATGATGCCTTACGTCACCACGTTCTTTGAGCCCAGAGCCGAAGGCGACCGCCCGAAGGTCGTGCCCGACGGTTCCGTCAACCTTGCGTTCGTCGGCCAGTTCGCCGATACTCCGCGCGACACCGTGTTCACCACCGAGTACTCCATCCGCACCGCGATGGAAGCGGTCTACACGCTCTGCAACGTCGACCGCGGCGTGCCGGAAGTCTGGGGCAGCGTGTATGATATCCGTGACCTGCTCTACGCCACCAGCAAGCTGCTCGACGGCAAGAAGCCGCTGGAGTTCCTGCTCCCGTCGGTCCTGCCGCTGCTCGACCTCGTCAAGGAGCCGCTGGTCAACAACGTCGTGGTGGATCTGCTCAAGAAGTATAACATCGTCTGACGTACCACCCGTTAGATGTCGCATCCCCCTTTGCCCCGGCAGCCTCGGCTGTCGGGGCATTTTGCGTGGTGGGACGACGGCTTTTTGTGCGCGAAAAAGGCGGCACCGCGAACAGCGGCGCCGCCTTTCGGACCTTTATTCTTCTACGACCGGGAACGTGACCCGGACCTCGAACCCCGCGCCCCAGCCGGATGCGGCGGTGAGCGTGAGCCCCAGATCCTTCGCGACCTCGCGCGCGAGGTAGAGCCCCATGCCGGTGGTCTCGTTCTTCTCGTGGCCGGAGTCTCCGGTGAAGCCTTTTTCAAACACATACGGCAGGTCGCACGCGCGCACGCCCGGGCCGTTGTCGCGGATGGACAGGACGGTCGCCGTGCCGCCGTTTTCCAGGGAAAAGGTCAGCACCGGCGCATCGAGCGCATACTTCACGCTGTTGCTCACGACCTGCCCGAGCAGGAAGCACAGCCCGCGCCGGTCGGAAAACACGGTCTCGTCCGCAAGCCGGAGCTCGACCCGGAAGTGTTTTTCCTCCAGCAGCGGGCGGTAATCGTCGAGCACCTCGTCGATGCAGCTGCGCAGCGCCAGCCGCTCGAAGCGGTAGTCGCGCCGCGCGCCGCGCAGACGTGCGTAGTAGAGCATCGCATGTACCTCCTTTGCTTTCTGCTGCCATGGTACAACACCCGGCGCGCAGAATCCACTTACAGTGCCTGAAAGGATCTTGCAAAAGCGCGCGGATGCGCAAATGCCGCAGGTGGCTGCCTGCGGCATTTGCGCTTTTTATTTGGAATGTTACAGCATGTTCTCGCCGGTCTCGAGACCGATGACCTCGTCTACCGGCAGCGAGAGGATGATGCCGTGCGCGTCCGTGCGCAGGCCGCAGGCGTCGCTGATCGCGTTCATGACGGCGGCCTTCTTTTCGCGCGGCGTGACGATGACGACGAACTCCTCTTCCTCCTGCATGGAGATGCCCAGCTTCTGGCTGATGCGTTCGGAATTCTGCCGCCGGCCCTTGAGGATCGTTCCGCCCATGGCACCGGCGCTTCTGGCCGCGTCGATCGCGTCGCTGCTGTAGCCGTTGCTGAGCGCGACCCAGATGGCGGTGTAACCGGCGCTGGTCTGCATATCGGACATATCGCTATCCACCCTTTCTTCGATCTTCTGTTCTATCGTCTCGCGCACCTGATCGTTCAGGAGCTGGAGCATCGGCCGCTGCAGTCCCGTGATCGGGATCGTCAGCACGATGCCGCCGCCGCGTTTGTGCAGCGGGATGCGCTGCTGCAGCGCATCGAGCAGGTCGCGCACGAGAAATTTCGGCAGCAGCCCGATCGTGAGCAGGCGGCCGCTGCCGCTCAGGCCGAAGATATCGAGCATCTCCGACGGTGCGGTGCCGTACCCCTGGCACTGATAATAGATCGGGATGCGGAAATTTTGAAACGTCTGCTCGAGTTTGCGGCGGTATTCATGGTTCGTAATGATGAGCACCATGCGCGGTGCGAGTCGGTTTTCGGAATGTATCATATCTCTTCGTCCTCCAGGTCGATGACGCCGTCATCGGACAGCAGGTCAGCTTTGTTTTGCGCCACGGCTTTGGATCTATGCACGTAAAGGGCACCCATGATCTGGATCGCCACCGGCGGGGCGAGCGCGACGAGCGCCACAACGCCGAAGGCATCCGTGACGACGTTGCCGCCGAGCGCGGTGCACGCGCCCATGGCCAGCGGCAGCAGGAAGGTAGAGGTCATGGGTCCGCTCGCGACGCCGCCGGAGTCGAAGGCGATGCCTACGAACACGGACGGCACGAACCGCGCGAGGATGAGCGCGAGCGCGTAGCCGGGCACGAGGATCCAGTAGATGCTGATGCCGGTCAGCACGCGCACCATGGACAGCATCACCGCGCAGGCGACGCCGATGGACAGCGCCGTGTTCATCATGCTCTGCGACACGGTGCCGCCGGTGATGTCCTCGACCTGCTTGTTGAGCACCTGCACGGCAGGCTCGGCCTTGACGATGTAGTAGCCGATGAGCGCGCCGACCGGGATGAGCACCCAGCGGTACGCGCTGCCGGCCAGACCCGAACCGAGCAGATTGCCCACGGGCGTGAAGCCGACGTTCACGCCGGTCAGAAACAGAATCAGTCCGATGACCGTGTACAGAAAGCCGACGCCCGTGCGCAGCAGCTGCCGCCGCCGGTAGTAGTGCGTCAGCAGCTGGAACAGCACGAACACCGCCGCGATCGGCAGGATGCTCAGCAGCACTTCCTCGGCATAGCCCGGGAAGCCGAGCGCGAACTGCTGCGCCACGTCGCGCGTCGTGATGACCGGCGCAATCTCTACGGCGGAGTAGGCCGCGTCCGTCGGGTGGTAGAAGATGCCGAGCAGCAGCACCATCAGAATCGGCCCGACGCTGCACAGCGCGACGAGACCGAAGCTGTCGTCATCGTGTCCCTGCGTGCTGCGGATGGCCGACACGCCGACGCCCAGCGCAATGATAAACGGCACGGTGATGGGTCCGGTCGTGACGCCGCCGGCATCGAATGCGACGGCGAGAAACTCCTTCGGGGAAAACAGCGTCAGCACAAACAGCAGCGCATAGGCTGCCAGCAGGCATTTTGTCAGCGAGACGCGGAACAAAATGCGCAGCACGGCCAGCGCCAGAAAGACGCCCACGCCGACGGCGACCGTCCAGATCAGCACGGAGTTCGGGATCGACGCGACCTGGTTTGCCAGTACCTGCAGGTCCGGCTCCGCGATGGTGATGATCGTCCCGAGCGCGAACGCCACGAGCACGATCAGCAGCACCTTTTCGCGCTTTGCCAGCGTCTTGCCGACGCCCTCGCCGAGCGGCGTCATGGACATTTCGGCGCCGAGCTGGAAAAACCCCATGCCGACAATCAGCAGCACGGCGCCGGTCAGAAACAGCGCCAGCGTGCCGATCTCCATCGGGACGAGCGTGACGCTCAGCACCAGCACGATCAGGGTGATGGGCAGCACGCTCGAGAGAGATTCCTTGACTTTTTCTTTCAGTTTTTCATTCATACGGTTGCGGTGGTCCTCCTTTCGCGTGGGGATTCAGGATCGCTGCACGACCGCATCGCAGTCCGTCAGGTGCGGTTGAGAATGGCCATGAACTCCTCTCCGGTGATGGTCTCCTTTTCATAAAGGTACTTGGCCAGTTCGTCGAGCTTGGCGCGGTTTTCCGTGAGGATGCCGACGGCCTTGGCGTGCTCCTTTTTCACGAGCGCGACGACCTGATGGTCGATCTGCGTCTGCGTTTCGGCCGAGCAGGCGAGGGAGGTGTCGCCGCCGAGGTACTGGTTCGTGACCGTCTCGAGTGCGACCATGTCAAATTCCTCGCTCATGCCGTAGCGCGTGATCATGCCGCGGGCGAGCTTCGTCGCCTGCTCGATGTCATTGGACGCGCCGGTGGAGATGACGCCGAAGCGCACCTCCTCGGCCGCGCGGCCGCCGGTGAGCGTGGCGATCTTGTTTTCCAGCTCCTCTTTGGTCATGAGGTAGTGGTTGCCCTCTTCGACCTGCATGGTGTAGCCCAGTGCGCCGGACGTGCGGGGGATGATGGTAATCTTCTGCACGGGGGCGGAGTGTGTCTGCAGCGCGGCGACGAGCGCGTGGCCGATCTCGTGATAGGCGACCGTCCACTTCTCTTTATCGGTGAGGATGGCATTTTTCTTCTGATAGCCCGCGATGACGACCTCGATACTCTCCTCGAGGTCGGACTGCGTGGCAAAGCGGCGGCCGTCGCGCACGGCGCGCAGCGCGGCCTCGTTGACGATGTTCGCAAGCTCTGCGCCCGAGGCGCCGGAGGCCATGCGCGCGATCTTATTGTAGTCCACGTCCTCGGCGACCTTGATCTTGCGGGCGTGCACCTTGAGAATCTCCTCGCGGCCCTTGAGATCGGGCAGCTCCACGGGCACGCGCCGGTCAAAGCGGCCGGGGCGCGTCAGCGCCGGGTCGAGCGACTCGGGCCGGTTCGTGGCGGCGAGGATGATGACGCCGTTGTTGCCCTCAAAGCCGTCCATCTCGGTCAGCAGCTGGTTGAGCGTCTGCTCGCGCTCGTCGTTGCCGCCGACCTGCCCGTCGCGCTTTTTGCCGATGGCGTCGATCTCGTCGATGAACACGATGCAGGGCGCTTTCTCCTTGGCCTGGCGGAACAGGTCACGCACCTTCGATGCGCCCATGCCGACAAACATCTCCACAAATTCCGAGCCGGAGATGGAGAAAAACGGCACGTTTGCCTCACCCGCAACGGCTTTGGCCAGCATCGTCTTGCCGGTTCCCGGAGGGCCGACGAGCAGGATGCCCTTGGGCATGGACGCGCCGATCTCCTGATACTTTGCCGGGTCGTGCAGGTAGTTGACGATCTCAGTCAGGTTTTCCTTGGCCTCGTCCTCACCGGCGACATCGGAGAACTTGATGCCCTCGGCCGACTTGACGTAGACCTTCGCGTTCGAGCCGCCGAGGCCGAACATCATGGAGTTCGGCCCGCCGGCCTTGTTCGTCATGCGCTTGAGCATGAACTGGCCGAGGGCGACAAAAAACACGATCGGCAGCAGCCACGTCAGCAGAAACGACAGAAACGGCGACATCTGCTCGACGATCTCGCTCGAGAACTCCGCGCCGGAGTCCTTCAGACGGTAGATCAGGTCAGGATCGTCCATCAGGCCGGTCTTATAGACCTGTGTGTCATCTTTGTTCGTGAAGAGGATCTGGTTGTTCTGCACCTCCACACGGCCGATCTCCTGATTTTCCGTCATGGTCATAAACGTGCCGTAGTCGACCTCCTTGACTTGCCGCTGGCTCAGCCAGGGCACCGCCAGAAAGTTGAGCGCCAGAATCACGAGAATGACGATGGCGTAATAATACATCAACGGCTTTTTAGGGCTTTTCACTTCATTCATGTGAACGCTTCCTTTATATTGATAAAATGTGTGCACTTTTGGGACTTGTGTAACGTAACTTTAGTTTACCACAACAGGAAAGAACTGTCCAGTGAATAAACTATGTACACCGTGTACAAAATTTGCCCAAAGCGCCGGAAAAGAGACAAGGAAACCGCCTTCTGTGCAGCAAAGGTTACAGAAGAAAGGCCCTTGCGCCTGTATGATAGTTTTATAACAATTTGACGGAGGGCCTCGTATGGAGATGCTTCTTTACCAGAGCACGCAGTTTCGCGACGTGAAAAAGATCCTGGACCGCGCCCATGGCTTTGCAGGGCTTTTGACGGCCGGCGGCATCGAGGCCTCGCGGCTGGATGTGCCCTTCGTCTGCGACCAGAAGGTGCTCTCGCGTTATGACGATGCGTGCGCCGATATCCGCCGCATCCTGACCATGCAGCTCGGGCTGGAGCTGCCAAAGGGCTTTTCCATTCCGTTGGAGGCCGAGGATCTGGCGGCCTTTTTTTCGCAGCAGTGCGGCCTGCAGCAGATGCAGGACTACCTGACGCAAAAGCGAGAGCGCACGCGGGCGGACATTCAGACCTGGCTGCGCGACCGCCCGTGGGACACCCACCCCGTGACGGCGGCGCAGGCGGCGGCGCAGAACCTCGTCTTTGACGCGGCGACCGGCCGCATCGGCACGGACGGCTGCTTCAACGGCGGCACGGTGCTCGAGCTGCCGTCGTCGGTCGACGGGGTGCGCGTGCGCGCTCTGGCGTCCTACGCCATGGTCTCCTATACGTATCTGGACACGCTCATCCTCCCGGACAGCATCGAGACGGTCGAGCCCTATGCATTTTATGATAAGGTGCACCTGCGCAGTACGAATCTGCCACGCGGTCTCGCCGTCATCCCGGAGGGCATGTTCTCGCGCTGCATCGGCCTGACGGGCATCGTCATCCCGGACAGCGTGCGCGAGATCCACGACGAGGCATTTTACCAGTGCAGCAATCTGGACACGGTCGTCATCCCCGACAGCGTGGAGCGCATCGGCCGCTGCGCGTTTTTGAATGTGCGGCGCGTGATCTACCACGGCGGCGCCAAGGGCTTTCCCTGGGGCGCGACGCGGGGCAACTGAGAAAGGCGGGAAGGGAACATGAACATTGCAAAGACGGAGGCCGTCGTCTGCGGCGGCAGCAATCTGAAAGCACCGATGAAGCTCGACTTCCTGCGCTCGCTCTGTGCGCAGGACCGCCATGCGTGGCCGGAGGTCGTGCTCTGCCGCGTCGAGGGCGAGCCGCTGCCCGTGTGCTGCCTGTCCGAGGCGGCGGCGGGCGACCCGTTTTCGCGCGTGGGCATCGTGTCCGCGCCGTCGGAGGCGCTCACGGCACTGCTGCGCACGGCGCCCGTGCGGGCGCGGGTCACGGCGCTGTGTGACGCCACGGGCGAGCCGTGCGATGGCGACGCGCCGGACGTCTGGGGCTTTCTCGCCGAATACCGCTGCGGCGATCCGCTCTGCGGCGCGGGGCGGGACG
>ERZ780094.954-NODE-954-length-10234-cov-6.202181_pt1 | contig 10234 bp, 8 predicted proteins | sample MGYA00511174_ERZ780094 | MGnify/ENA primary metagenome ERZ780094 (study PRJEB29588, sample SAMEA2148063) | human gut metagenome | biome: human gut; feature: human-associated habitat; material: faeces | place: Denmark | collected 2008/2010 ...
GATAACGGCAACGGCACCGACCCCAACAATCCGGACGGCAAAGACCCGAATGGCAATAATCCTGACGGGAATAATCCTGACGGAAACAACCCGGACGGGAATGGCCCGGATGGCAACAATCCGGACGGCAGCAAGTCGAACACCCCCAAGACCGGCGACACACGTCTGATCTGGCTGGTCATTGCGCTGGCAGTGATCTTCGTGGCGACCTTCGCTGCGACCTACTACAACCGCAGGAAGAACAAGCACCACGGCGCCTGATCTTCACTCTCATGCAGTTAAAATGGGCAGCGTCATCTGACACTGCCCATTTTCTTATCAGGAGACTTGTATGAAAAAAACCGTTCTCATCGTGATCCGCGTCGTCTGCATCGTCGGATTCTTGGTCTGCGTTGGCGTGCTCGGCTGGTACTGGCACAGTGACCGCAGTGACCGCGCAGTCGCCGATGCCCTCACCGCCGAACATGACGCGGCGGGCACAGCCGCCATTGCGCAGGTGCAGGCGCTCGCTGCCAAAAATCCCGAAGCGATCGGCTGGCTGCGAATCGACGGCACAAACCTGAACAACGTAGTCATGTACGCACCCGGCACACCGGAAAAATACCTGCACATGGACTTCTACGGCAAGTGGTCGTACCGCGGCACGCTGTATGTCGCCGAAAACTGCGATGTGCGCACGGCGGACAACATCCTCATCTACGGGCACCACATGAAAGACGGCAGCATGTTCGGCTCCCTGATCTCCTACAAGGATGCGGCATTTCGCGCTGCGCACCCGATCGTGCAGTTTGACACGCTCTACGCCTCCCATTCGTATGAGGTCGTGGCCGCGATCGAAACGGAAATCCCCGCTGAGGGCTCTGACGCCTTCCGCTATTACGACTGCACCGGCACCGACCCGGAGCAGTTTGCGCAGTACCTCGCGTTTATCGAACAAAACCGGTGCTACGATACCGGCATCACGATACAACCCGGCGACCGGCTGCTCACACTGTCCACCTGCGCATACCACACTGCAAACGGCCGCTTTCTGGTCGTGGCGCGGCAGATCGACTGAACGTGATCCAGTCCCTTTTGCAGCAAAAACCCCACCATCCGTTCGGTTTTCGTTGATAAGGCAGTAAATCAAATTATCACCGCAGCTGAATCGGCAATGGGAGAAAAACTGAGTTGCAAAGCCACGGACTGAAAACGAAATGTTAAAAGGACTTAGTTGTCAGGCGTAGAAATGGCAAGGAAAATCACCGAGATCAGTCTATCACAGACTTTTCTCGGTGATTTTTTTATATCCGTACATTCGATTTACGCTAATTCTCCTGCTACAATAATTGCAGAAAATCAAAGGAGGAACAGCGTATGAAGCAGAAATACTATGTGGAACTGAACCGGCAGGAATGGCGGCTTATCATTGAGGGGCTGAACCGGTTCCGCAACAAGTTGATTGCGGCGGGACGGTACACAGAAGCCGTAGATGAGATATTAATCAAAGTCGTCAAGGCAAAGCCGCAGAAGTCAATGTTGTGGGGATGGAGGCGCTGATGATGGAAAAGTACATCACCGATGAACGCACAGGGCTGAAATATGAATTGGTCGGTGACTATTACCTGGTTGTCGGAGATGATGAGCCGGAGGAAGATCAGCCAATCGGGGTATGGGGACAACGGCATTTACGTCATTTGAAACGCCACCACAAGGTAATCTATGCAAATTTGCTGACAAGCGGCAAGCTACCCGAATATCTTGCGGATATTGACCGACGGGCAGAGGAACTTTTTCTTCGGCTTGCAAAACAAATGGCAGAAGCAGAGGGAATTACGGAAAAACTGAAAGCCAGCGACCAAATGGAATGGGTCGGGCGGATGAACAACGTCCGAAACACTGCAATGGAACTCGTAAACGCAGAAATGATTTTCGTATAATCTCAAGATTGCAGCACAGGTTCTCCTGTGCTGCAATCTTGACTAAACATCATGCGTCTTTGGTTATCACGTATGGGAATATCTCTCTAAGTTTCTGTTGCACATTATGCCATCTGTAGCAATTAAGGATGGGTATGCTTAAAATTTGCAGTGATCAATGGCAACCTTGCGTTTCGATAGTCTGTTACAACACATAAATTCTTTAGAGTTGTATAATGCTGGTTGCGCCTAACTGGTGCTATGATTTTCTGAGCCTTTGTGATATAATTCAATGTGGAATTTTTCCTATTTTTTTACGGATAAACAAGGGAACAGAAATCTAATCGAGAGTGAGAGTAGGGGGGATTTTGATGACTGCCAACCAGATAATCAGCATAATTAATAGTGCCTTACATCAGACTACGATTTATCTGTCTGTGTGGCTGAACAAAATGTTGCGTCAAATATCAAAAGACTGGTGGCAAGAGTGCGTATTAGATAAGCTCAGTTATAACCAGCGAATAATTGCAACAGAAAAAAATATTACCAAGCTTGAAGAGTTCGATTTGGCCGCTTTGCTTCGTATAGCAGACCGTAACTGGTATTCTATGCGTGACTTTGCTTACCTTCCAACGAAGGAAAGGGAATGCTTGCGAAATATGATGGCAGTGCGCAATAACTGGGCGCATTGCTCTGGAATGCTGCCCCAAAAGGAAGTCATCAAAACAGATATCCTGACGATGATTGAATTTCTTGAACAGTGGAGTGGGCCCAAGAGTGTCATTGCTGATTTGAAAAGTATGGCAGAAAATATAGACAAACTCGAAGCCGAGGTCAATGCTTCTGTACAAGCCGTCGGAAAAAGAACTATGGCTCCGGAAAAGCGGGAGATCAAAGAAAAAAGTGTCGTCAAATTGGTTTCGCAGCCGGATGTAAGAGGCGTTGTCGTCTCCGTAGAAGATATTGGTGGTATCCAAAAATACAACATTTTTGTCGATGGAGGAATCAAGACATTTTTTACTGGGCAAATTGCTCTGGCTGAAGAACCACCGGCTTATAATTGGATAGACTTGCCTACATTGCAAAGTTATCTTTCTGCGTTTGAAATAAACAATCCGTCTTCTGGAAGTCTGTATTCTCTTAATGCTGCACGAATTGATTTTGTTCCATATCAGTTCAGACCTGCCTTAAAGATGATTAAATCTGATGAGCCTCGTATTCTAATTGCTGACAGCGTTGGCGTCGGTAAAACTATAGAAGCGGGATTGATTATCAAGGAGTTGGAGGCAAGATCGGATTTAGAGCGCATCATGATCATTTGCCCCAAGCCACTTGTTTCTGAACGCAAATGGGAAATCGAAATGAAGCAGCGCTTCGATGAAGACTTTGTTCCTTTGACCGGTGCGGATCTTCGCCAAATTATCAGTGATACGGATAGGGACGGCGAATGGCCGACAAGATTCAATAAAGTTATCGTTCCATACTCGATTTTCGACAGCAGAGTATACGATGGTGACGAAGACGGAAAGGTCGATTTGACCGGTCTTGCGCATCTTGATCCTGCTCCGCATTTTGATTTGGTTATTGTGGATGAAGCCCACCATATCAGAAATGGTAGTATGGAAAAAGAAAAAGCGTTTGCATATAAAGCTACAAAGTATTTCTGCGATAACGCCGATGCGGTTATCATGCTGACAGCTACTCCTTTACAGACAAGCGATGATGATCTGTTCACACTGCTTAATGTCCTGCGCCCTGATGTGGTCATGGATAAGGCTGTATTCACTTTGATGTCGCAGCCAAATGCCTATATATCCAAGTGTGCAAGTACCATTCGCCGAGCTGAAGAAGGCTGGCAAATTCAAGCACAGGAAGAACTCAACGGCGTTCTCAGTACGCAATGGGGTGAAAGTGTAATCGGTGAAAATCCTTTATTTGCTTCCGTAATTTCTCGTTTGGAGCAGGAAGAAATATCGCGAGATGAGCGGGTGCAACTAATAACAGATGTGGAATCGTTACATAGCTTTAACACTATGATCAATCGTACTCGTCGCAAGGATATCCAGGATTTCTGCATCAGAAGAACCTTTACATTGGAAAGTGAATTTACCGAACAGCAAAAGGAACTCCATGATGAACTGCTGAGCTTTGAAAGGGCGGCTTTGGCAACACTACACAATGTTCGAAGCGTTCCTTTCATGATGAGCACCATTCGCAGGCAGGCGGCAAGCTGCATTTTTGGATTGGCTCCGTATATCAGGAGCATTATAGAGAGAAGGTTTTCTCAATTAGCCGATGACCCGGATTTGGATGTCGATGCGTTTGATGAAATGTCTAACTCTACGCTTAAAACACTGGCTTCCCGTGTTTTAAGTTTGGCCGATAATCTCCCAGATGAGGACCCCAAGCTGCAAGGTATGCTTGATATTATTGCCGAGAAACAGGCGGAGGAAAACAATAAGATTATCATCTTCAGCACGTTCAGACACACATTATATTACATAAAGAACAAGCTTAAGGCACTTGGTTATCGAGTGGAGCAAATTGACGGAAGTGTCAAAGATGAACTTAGGTGTACGATCAGAAATCGGTTTGAACTGCCAAGAGAGGATACAAACGCCTTTGATATTCTTCTGTTTACAGAGGTTGGCTCAGAAGGTCTGGACTATCAATTCTGTAATATGATGATAAACTATGACCTGCCCTGGAACCCGATGCGTATTGAACAGCGAATTGGCCGTATTGACAGACGAGGCCAGACAAGCGAATTTGTCAATATCTACAATCTCATTACTTCAGACACTGTGGATGCAGATATATATAATCGCTGCTTACTTCGGATCGGTGTGTTTGAAAAGAGTATTGGAGAATGTGAAGAGATTCTCGGTGAAATTGGACAGCAGGTTGAACGCATCGCGATGGATCAACATTTGACAGATGCCGAACGCAAGAAAAAACTGGAGCAGATGGCAGATAATGAGATCCGCAGAGTTCAGGAGCTTTCACGGTTGGAGGACGAAGAGAAAGAACTCTTTGGCTTCGATCTGTCAAGTAAGACCATGGCGAAAGAAATACAGGATGCAGAGAGTCCCTGGATTTCTCCCAAGAGCTTGCTGTCCTTGGTAAATATGTATTTGAATGCGCGCCTTGGAGTTGGTAATTATATTCTGGGCGATTCTGAAGTTAAGACATTGAGATTGTCTGTTGCTGCTCGCAACACATTGCGTGACGATTTCAAAAAGCTTACGGGAACCCCCAATGCCGTGAGAAAAAAGTGGGATATGTATCTAAAAGGCACCGTTCCGATTCATGCCATAACCTTTAACCAGGAAAGTGCTTCCAAGGACAAAAATACATTTTTCATCACAGCGATGCACCCCCTGGTGAAGCAGGCTGCAATGTTTTTTGCGGTAAATGCGCCTGCATATGTGAGCCTTAGCTACTCCTCAGATTCTATACCCAAAGGCGAATACGCCTTTTCGATTTATGCATGGAACTATGTGGGTGTACGATCCAGGTTTAGACTGGTGGCTGTTTCTGAAAACGATGTTGTGTCCAATGAAATTATCGAGATACTTACAAGTGGTTCTGCCGGTTCTCCGGTGAAAAGTGATTTTACCGCAAGGTGGAAAGCACTGGAAGCAAAACATATCTCGATGTGGACTAAAGAACGCCAAGAATGTATAGAAGATGCGAATCTGTCAGCATCCTATAAACTTGGAAGTTTGGAAAGCAATTTCAAACACAGAAAGCGTGGTTTGGAACAGCAGATAAAAGAAGCTTATGATGAGAATATTATTCGTATGAAGCAGAGTGAACTGGAGAATGCAACGGAGAGATATGAAGCGAAGGTAGCAAGCATTAAGCAGCAAATTGCACAATCAGACATTCATACTACTCTCATTGCTAATGGCGTCATTCGCATTGAATAGAAAGGAGCCTTGCTATGGGCTTTCAACAGATAACAAATGAATTTTATCTGGACAAGGAACGGACAACTTTGGATAAAAACAAGTTGCCTGAGCTGCGCAGTGTCCTTAAATCTGTTCAGCGAAGCGATCTTGGAACGCTTGAGGAGCATCGTGAATATATTGCTTTGCTCCGAAAGTTCCGCGAGGCGATTGTTCAGACAGCTTCATTAAACGGAGAAAATTTTAATACAACCCTGTCATCGCTCTTATCTGTTGGTGCGGACGGACTTTATACAAATGAGTTGCGTTTTCTGTTTGAGTTGATTCAGAATGTAGATGACTGCGACTATAAAAATCCAGAGGATTGCGAGTTGAGCATCCATTTTGACTTTAACTACGGAACAATCACGCTGGAATACAATGAGGTTGGCTTCAGCCCCGAAAATGTATTTTCCATTACTGGTATTGCAGAGGCTGCAAAAAATATTTCTCCCGACCGAATTGAAATTGGCGAAAAAGGAATCGGTTTTAAGTCTGTATTTGGTGTCGCCAATAAGGTTCTGGTTCAGAGTGGCATGTTTTCTTTCATGCTGTACGAGAATAATTTTACTGTGCCTGAGGAACGGTATGACGGTTTTAGCGGCGTATCCGGAACGAAGCTTACTCTGTTTATGAAAACCAGAAACCCGGCTAATCGTGACGATAAGGCACTTGCGGGAGCGCGAGGCGCAATTTGTCGTAAGATTTATGATAAGCTCGTTGCAGAATACTGCACGAAAACCGCCTTATTTAACAAAAATCCAATTCTTTTCCTTAACAAGCTGACGAAAATCAGAATGTATTTTGACTGCTTTGATTCGTTGGAGTTTACTGTCTCTAAGGGATTGGAAAAAACGAGAACACCGGAAGGTCTTGAACGTGAAGATGGCGTTATTATTTCTTCATCTATGAGCGCACGTCATCAGTACATGAGCAAGCAAGAAACGACGATAGTTTGTACCCGGTACACAATGCCGATAGAGTATAACCGAGATATGTGCGTCTCGCGATATGATTCTAAAACCGCATTCCAGAAAAAGCAGATGCGGTTGCAGGTTGTTATTCCGAATCCTGAATATGTTTCTGAGGTTGGGTGCGGCACACTATATTCGTTTCTGCCCACACAGGTTAAGACTACTGTGCCAGTGTCGTGCCATATTCCGTTCAAACTGGACAGTTCCCGAGAATATGTAGACAGCCAGGGCGAGAACGCATGGTTTCAGCATAGCAGAGATACCTTTGCACAAATGCTTCATCTGGTGTATCCAAAGTATTTTGTGGACGACGGAATCAGCGGTACGACCTTTGAGCGTCCGGGCTTTCGGGAAATGGAGGCGCTGATTGAAGCCGGGAAAGTATCAGCGGTTATCGTCAAGGACCTGTCCCGTTTCGGGCGTGAGCACGTGGAAACCAGCCGGTATTTAGAAATCATCTATCCAACTTTAGGTGTGAAATTTGTCGCCATTCAGGAGCGTGTGGATACCGAAACCGGCGAGGGCACGGAGATGATGCCATTCCACAACATTTTTAACGAGTGGTATGCAGCGCAGACCAGCAAAAAAGTGCGGGCTGTGTGGGCAATGAAGGCGGCCAACGGTAAAAGAAGCAACTTCCGGGTACCATACGGCTACAAGCGTGACGAGCTTGATAAAGAAAAGTGGCTTGTTGATGATGCTGCCGCCGAGGTAGTACGAAGGATTTACCACCTTTGTCTTGAAGGAAAAGGCCCGGAGCAAATTGCGAGGCTTCTGCAAAAGGAGAAGGTTCTTACCCCTACCGCATATTACTATTCGGTCGGTTCTTCTTCCGCCATTCGCCCTATGCCGAGCGATCCGTATTTATGGAAGGACAGCACCATTGACGCCATCTTGAGCAATCGAAAATACACCGGCTGTATGGTTAATCTGAAAACGACTACCGTCAGCTACAAAGTACACAAACTGATTCGCAAGCCGGAGGAGGAATGGAGCATCGTGCCGAACGCACAGGAAGCGATCATTGACGAAAATACTTGGCTCCGAGTGCAGGAGCTGCGCAAAAATAAGCGCCGCCCGACTGCGACAGGGAAAACAAGCCTGTTTTCCGGATTGGTTTTTTGTGCAGACTGCGGTTCAAAGCTCCACTTTTGTGCGGCTAAGAGCTTGAAGGTAAATCAAGAATTTTTTCGCTGTGCCAATTACAAGTCCGGTCGAGGAGAATGCACAATTCACTATATCCGGAATGTCGCGCTGGAACAAATCGTTTCAGTGGCGGTCAGCGATCTTGCAGATTTCGTCACCTGTCACGAATCATTCTTTCTGCAAATGATTGGAAAGCAACAATCTGCGGGGAAAGATCAGAATATCCGATCTATCAAATCGGACATCGCTGCCGGAAAACACCGTATCGATGAAATCGACCGGCTGATTGCCAAACTCTATGAGGATAATTTTGCGGGCAAGCTATCTGACGAGCGTTATTCCCGTATGGCAGCAAAGTACGAAAAAGAGCAGGCCGAGCTACTGCAATCCGTCAGCACGAAGGAAAAAGAGCTGGCCGAACTCGAACGGGAGAGCGTGGATATTCGACTTTTGCTGGCAGGACTCAGGGAGTACTCCAGTATGGAAACACTTACGCCGGAGGTGGTCAATAAGATCATCAAGCGAATCGAGGTTCACAACAGTGAAATGGTGAACGGGCATAAGCAGGTGGGCGTTGACATCTACTTTACCGGTGTCGGACTTGTAGATCTTGCAACCATAAAGGAAATGCTTGCTATCGCAGAATCGTCAAGGCCGTGATCTACCATAGAAAGAGAAAAGGCCGCAGCCTCCATAACAGAGGTTGCGACCAATCTCTCATAAGAAAATACTTCCTTATGAACGGAAACGGTTCGGATGGCGGGGTTTTTGATACAGTCTTACAGGGCAGCCTTCGCCTGCTCGCACAGAGCGGTGAACGCAGCGGGATCATGGATCGCAGTCTCGGAGAGCATCTTGCGGTTCATGTCGATGCCGGCCAGCTTCAGGCCGTGCATAAAGGTGGAGTAATTCATGCCGTTGGCTTTGCAGCCGGCGCTGATACGGGTAATCCACAGCTGACGGAAGTCTCTCTTCTTCTGCTTGCGGCCGACGTAAGCATAGCGGCCGGACTTCATCATCTGCTGGTTGGCCATCTTGTAGTGGCGGGACTTGTTGCCCCAGTAGCCCTTCGCAAGGCCGAGGATCTTTTTTCTATGTTTGCGCGTCATCATCGCGCCCTTAACTCTTGCCATTGTTGTTTCCTCCTATCGTGCGGTCAATCCTTATTTATAAGGAATCATTTTTCTGATGGTCGCTTCGGTAGTCGCATCCGCATAAGTGGTGGAACGCAGACGACGGCAGCGCTTGGTATCCTTCTTGGTAAGAATGTGGCTCTTGAACGCGTGGGCACGCTTGACCTTGCCGTTCTTGGTGAGATTGAATCTCTTCTTCGCGCCACTGTGAGATTTCAGTTTGGGCATTGTATTTTCTCCTTCCTTGGTTTGCTTACTTCTTACTATTGGTGTTCTGCGGCTTCGGCGACAGGAACATGGACATGTTGCGCCCCTCCAGCTTGGGCTGCTTGTCGAGGTTGGCAATGTCCGCGCACTTGGCGGCAAAGTCACGCAGGAGCTGTTCACCGATATTGGTGTGTGCCATTTCACGGCCGCGGAAGCGGATGGTCACCTTCAGAGGGTCGCCGCCCTGCAGGAACTTCTGGCCGTTTTTCAGCTTGGTGTTGAAGTCGTTCTCGCCGATGCCGGGCGACATGCGGATCTCCTTGACTTCGATCACATGCTGATTCTTTCTGGCTTCCTTCTCGCGCTTGGCCTGCTCGAAGCGGTACTTGCCGTAGTCCATGATCTTGCAGACCGGCGGGTTGGAACCCGGAGCGATCTTCACGAGGTCGAGGTCCTTCCCCTCGGCGATCTCCAGCGCAGCGGCCGAGGACATGATGCCCAGCTGAGCGCCGTCAGCGCCGATGACGCGGACTTCCTTATCGCGGATCTCTTCGTTGATCTGATAGTTTGCAGTTGCGATACGAACACACCTCCATTGGTTGCATCGGGAGCGGTGGCTCCAGGAACAAAAAAGCACGGATGCAAGACACATCCGCGCGCATAAAACACACATACCTCCCGGACGGGAGCGGGTTTTATTGACCGCGGACCGCCTTTGCGGCCGGGTGAGGCTGCCCAGAGGGCGCCCACTTTGTTGTCAGCTTTTATACTATAGCAGTCCCAGCGCGATCTGTCAAGGGTTTTCTGCGCCGGGCATACAAAAACGCGTACTGAATCCCGCCTCCCGGGGACATACTCCCCCACGGAGGCGAAGCCATATGAAAGTACTCGAATACGGCGGTGTGGTTTCCGCCTCCCGGGGCGCG
>ERZ780094.957-NODE-957-length-10224-cov-5.055561_pt1 | contig 10224 bp, 11 predicted proteins | sample MGYA00511174_ERZ780094 | MGnify/ENA primary metagenome ERZ780094 (study PRJEB29588, sample SAMEA2148063) | human gut metagenome | biome: human gut; feature: human-associated habitat; material: faeces | place: Denmark | collected 2008/2010 ...
AGTGGGCCCGCCCCCGGCTGTGCCCGAAAAATCGGACACAGCCGCGGCACGCGGCTCACGCGGGCGGACAGGCGTTTTTCTGCTGCGCCTGTTGGAACGCTTCCAACCGCTTTCGGATGCGTTCCTGCTCACATTCCGCGTCCAGCTTTGCAAGCTTTTGCTCGTAAAACTGCTGGATAGAGAACTGAATGGGCAGGAGCGTGTACAGAAGGCTTCCGTTCTGCTTGCGTCCGTCCTGTGTGATGATGCTTGTGTGCTCTGTCTGAATCAGTCCTCGTTCGACCAGCTCGGTCACATATTTTCGCACGGTGTTCGGGCTCATATTGACGGCGTTGCCAATCGTCCGGTAGCTTGCGTGACATTGATACGTCGTCCGATCCTCAATGTACATCAGGTAGCTGTAGACAGCCAATGCGCCCGGTGAGAGACCGAGGGCGAAAACCTCATTCGGCAGAGGAAAGTAGTTTTTGATTGGATCGCGCGAGGTATAGTATTTATTCTTCATGTGCGCCTCCCGTCTGCCGTTCTACCCAGAGACGAAACTGCTCTTTCGGTACGACAAGCCGGCTGCCGATCCGCAGCGACGGAAAGCCGTCCTCATGCAGAAGTTCATAGGCGCTCGACGGCGATACGCCCAGCGTGCGGGAGACAAGCTGCGCGTTTAGAAACAGCGGCAGCTCGTCAAAATTCCTGATGCTTGATGTGTTCAAAGTCTTTTTTACCTCCATCAGATTTTAGAAATTTCAGAGAAATAACTTGCGTTTCGGAGGTCCCTCTGTTAGACTGAACACAGTTGCAGTCCGTGTTTTCCGAAACGCGGCGCGCCGTCCGACTGTTGCAGCAGCCGGACGGTTTTTTTCTTTTCCTGTTACCATCCTCCATACCCGTTCCTGCCCTGCGGCCTTTTGTTGACGCACACGGCGTTGGCTTCGCCTCGGTACGCTGGCTGCTCTTGCAGCGTCGCGGCATACTTCCCCGGCGAGTATCGTCTTTGGAGATGGGTGTGAAATTTTCAAGGTACAGGGCAACTTTCCGTTGACAAGCTGTCTATGTGATGCTAGACTATGATAAAATGATTTAGACAGCTTTCCGGTTTTAAGGTAACATAGAGCTACATATTTGTCAAGACTATTTCATTTATAATTTACAATTAGTCCATATTTGAGGTGAGAGCTATGTGGTATGCAAAGATGTATTTCTCCGGTGAGAGGGAGTTTTTTGAAAACGATGCGTTTGGAATGCAGGGCCTGCCGTCCAAGCAGCTGGAACTTCCGTTTTTGGAAAGTCTGCTGACGTTTCTGGAATTGGATGAAAAAGAAATCACGCCGATGCTGGAACGCATCAGCGTGAATTGGGAACACTTCGTCGAAAGCAGTGACCTCAGAGCGCATACAGCCGCGATGGTGGAGTTGGGTATGCTGGCTGAGAAGCACATTTACTTTCGCCTTTTATATACGCGCTGCTTCGGCTGCATTTCCGTTAATGGCTTCGATCAAGCGGAGATTCAGGCGATTGCTTTGGACTTAAAGGAGTTTGTAACGCAGTTTTCAGAGACAAGGAAGCAGGTTGAGAAGTTTTTGGAATGTGTGCTGGACGTGGATTCCGCCGGGCGTGAACCGCAGAAACAGGCGGCGAAAAACTATCATCACGACCAGCCGAGAGATCCGGAGCTGTTCCGATTTGAGCCAATCCCACTGAGTTTCGAGCCGGTCGAGCCGGGACGATGCGCGCCTGTTTTGTACTCGTCCGCCGTGCGGGACATGATCGACTATTCGCTGCGAAGCTGCGTCGAGCGCGGCGTGACCGTACGCCGCTGCAAGAACTGCGGCCGCTGGTTCCCGCAGACCGGGCGTGTGAGCGCAGAGTACTGCGAGCGCCCCGTGAAGTACGGCGAGCAGCGCTGCCGCGAGATCGGCGCGTTCCGGCAGTGGACGAAAAAACAGACCGACGACCCGATTTTCAAGGCGTACCGCAAGGAGTACAAAAAGCGCTTCGCATGGATTAAGGCCGGGCGCATCACCGACGAGCAATTCTACGCATGGAGCGAGAAAGCCAGAGAAGAAAAGAAGAAGTGCGACCGGGAGATCATCTCGCTGGAAGAATTCCAGCAGTGGCTCCGCGACTCCAAAATATAAAATTACGCGGTCGGTGGATGCACCGGCCGCGTATTCTTTGTCTATAGCGGAGCAGGAATTGAACTGTACGCTTGCTCCATATTTTTAACTCTTATTCAACCCAAACGGTTCATAGGTCAGCAGTTTTTTCTTCCAAAGTGTTTCTGCATCAATGATCTGTTCCTTAGACATGGCTTTCGACAAAACCTGCAGCACCGAGAACTGCAGATCATGACAGCTATGCTTTTGGGCGTTGAAATGCTCAATCATTCCCTTATTATTTCCGTGACCACCAGTGACAGCATAGACAGACCAGCGTCCCAATAAGCCATCGTAGCCATACGTCGAACCAACATATCTGTCACCGGTTTTGATATCTACGATCAAATAAACTGCATTGACAGAGGACATAGCGGTTTGCCACAACTTATAATCCGTATCGTTTTCAATTACTTCTTTTAACTCGTCAAAGGATAGGATGAGGCTTTCAAAGCCGACAAAAGGTTTCTGATTCTTTGACGCAATCTCTACGATGGGTTTATCTGTCACAGCCTTCTGATGCCACATCCGGGTCGATTTTCCCCAGTCAATGACCAGCTTTCCCTCGTATTCCTTCAGCAAGTCCACATATTCCAAATCATAAAATGCCATCTCGCCACGATACTCTTTTGCCTCACACGCAGGCAATCCAACCGGGCATACATCCGGCGCATCAGGCACAGAGCCATTGACGCGATAGCAGGAATGTAGTCTCGCATATGTACCGCCATCGCTGATAAACGTGATCCAGTAGGAATAACCTTTGCTGAATTCCTTTTTCTGGTGCTGTGTATATTCATATGCCATACCAGCTTCATAGCATTCCCTGAATCGTTCGTCGGACAACGCATGACGAATCAGCTTGACATTCTTCGGGTCAAGTCCCACTTTCATCAAAACATCCGAAAAATTTAGAATCGCCATGGCATTTACCCCTTATTTCATTCTGAATTCTGCCCGGTCAGAGATTTTTCCCAATCGCACCAGCCGCGCAGCTAAGCTGCCCTCCGAGCGTTTGAAGTAGGCACACATTTCCTTTCTGCTGCCTCCGGCATCGAACATCTGGCAGAGGACTGCATCGTCCGCATCGTTCCAAGGCTTGCCCGCATTTTCGGGCTGCGGTTTCGGCGGCTTTCCTGGAAGCGCCTTCAGAACACAGTGAAATGCCCGAATGATTTCAGCCTTGTTGCACACATGATCCTCCGGCAGAACCTCGCCTGTCAGCGGATCAACGCCGTCTGCCAAGCCGGATAACAGTTCTTTTGCTCGTTGCAGATCCATAAAATAGCCTCCTAACCATTCTCCCACTCATCCCACGCTTCGTCCTCGTCCTCATACCAGTCCGGGTTATCTTCCCAGAGGTCTTCTGGATTGTCATAGTCATCCCGGATGCTTCCAGAATTGTTGTCTCCGTTGCCGTAATGGAAGGTCTGTCCTTTATTGCTGCCTGACGGATAATATTGCGAGAAGGATTTCAGCATAAACTCGCTGTCATCTCTCCACTGAGCGCACATACCGGCAGCGATCATTTCTCCGTTGCCATCATACCAGTAGACATTGAAATACTTCTGATTTTGCTCCAGCTTCTCAAAGTTTTTGCAGTTCAGTCGCTTATCTGGTTCGCCGAGTGACGTGTATTTCAGGCAACTTACCGGCATCCCTTCTACGGGCAGCTTTCCGGAATATTGATCTTTTAGGCTTTGTTCCCGCTTTGCAGCATTCTCGGCAGCGATGCGTTGACGCTCGGCTTCCTCGGTGGCATCTTTCTCTGCCTTATAGCCCTTGACACGGGTTTCCAGCGCGTCAACATCCTGCTGCCAGCCCGTGTCATATTGCAGCGTGATGTCTGCCAACTCATCCTGTCCGCCCGCATAGTCCGTCCTGTCTTTGTATATACCGGCGTACTTGCAGTAGACAGACAGTGACGCAGCATCTCGATACCCGGAAAGCGCAGAGAAATCCTGTTCGGCAGAAGTGTAATTGCCGTTTGACAGCTCTTGCAGGGCTGCTTCATAAGCTGCCGCTCTCTGTTTGTTGCGGTTTGAGACGGAAACAGAGATACCAGCGATCACGGCGATTGCCAGAACTGCCGCGATGAGCTTCCCAAACGGGAACGGCTTCTTTGACAGCGTAGATTTCTTTTCGGTTATTTCTAGCTCCGTCGGCGTCTGGCTGACGATCGGCGGTGTGATTGCCGATTGTACAGTCGGCGCAGACTTCTGCGGATTTTCAATCGGTGCGGACTGCACAGGCGGAACTGTGCGCTTCGATTCAGTCGGTGCTGACACGTCTGCTTGCTTTGGAGCAGGATGCTGCGGCTTTGTGCGCTCCGGAAAGGCTGTCCGTTCAGACTTCCGGAGCACAAATTTTGTCTTCTCCGGCGGATATGGCGCATTCTGTGCGCTGCAAACGAACACCTCTGTCACCCGAGCAAGCTTTTCTGCTTGATGATCGCCGATCGGAACGACTACAAAATCGCCTGCTTTCAGCGAAATTCCTCCGGTCAGATAGGCATACGTCACGCCATCCTCCTTGAACTGCACATTGCAGAACTGATAATAGCTTTCGCCAGCCGGCTTTGCCGGTGTACTGACGGGCGGTCTTGCAAGTGTACGGGCAGGTGGCTTTGTGCGTTTTGAAGAAGGTGCAGCCGCAAGGACCTGTGTATACCGTTTCCTCCACTGCTCATCCAGACAGGGATTTTTCAGTGCAAGGTCCATACAATGCCGCGCCAGCGTTTCCTCCCCACAATCCCGACAGATCTCCAGAACATTGAACTGCAATCTGTCGAGGTACGCGCTTTCAAAAAGCTGTGATACAAACCGCTCGTCATCCAACGCAACCAAAAGCGGAAGCGCCTGATCGTCCGTTGGAGACTCCAGCCAGTCCCAGTCCAGAAGCAGTTTCTCGGCTGTTTTGGCATCGGTTTTCAGAGACGGTTCTGCGATGTCCAGAAGCCGCCGCCACATCTCCATCCCTTTTTCCGGGTCGTCTGCAAACACATCATCCAGAACACGTTCCCACGACAATTCATCGAAATCCTCGGCGGTTTCATGTGGGACTTCCTCCGGATATTCGACCAAGAGGATTTCACGGCAAATGTCCTCGTAATCCGGAAACTTGCCCTGCGCCAAGAGGCGTTTTGCGCGCTCTACGTCCGGATGCAGCAGCACTTTGTTCTGCCAGTGGGTGTGATAGGCTTCTTCCAGCGTATTCCGGTAGTCCTGCGCTTCGCCCATTTCCTCATCCTTTTTCCCGCCGAAGTAGGCATAGGCAGAAGACAATTCGGAGAAAAGCTCGAATAAGCCGTCCGGATCGACGTGGTTATAATAGTCTTCCACCGGGCGCGTCGAGAGCAATTCCGTCCAGAACGTGCCGCAGTCCGTTTCGGAAAGGGCAGCTTCTTCACAGAACAGAACGCCGCGTTTGGCATCACGCATGACCTCTTCTGCGTTTTCGCCCAGATTCAGGTCAAGAGTATTATGTAGAAATGTCCGCAGTTCCTCCGCCTTTTTCTCGTCCGGCAAAGCTCCTGCGTGCTGGATTCCGGCTGAGATATGGTGCAGCAGCACTTTTCCGAGTAGCTGCGAGAGTGAGGTGTCGTTAGGCGCGATCTGCCTCAGTGCCTTTTTCAAATCGCTCCAAGTTTCGGGTAGGTCAACATGATAGACGAAAGATAGGGTCAACGTGATCTGTGCCGGTTGCTGTACAGGTGTCCTTTTCAGCCTTCCAGAGTCTCCGCACCAGCCGCATTCCCAAGATGACCCGCGTATCATAACCGGACTTCCGCACCACGGACAGTTCATATTGCGCTCACCTTCCTTTATGATACAGAAGTGAACTGATAGCAAATCTTTTTCATATTCTTTGCTCAGTTTCGTTCAGTCAACTGTGTCACATCAATGATTGCGGTTGTATTTTTGCCCTGTTATCGCTATCAGCGTTTATTAGTTTAATTATACCAGCTTTTATTTGGAAATTCAAGAAAACGATAGAACTGTGTATTTTTGAAAACAAAAGAGCCGTTCTTATCTTTACTTATTGCCGCGCAAATTCTGCATCTCATAAGACACATGAATCATGCTGTTTACTATGCGAAAATTCTATTGTATTCGTACCGAATTGACAAACACTTTAACAGTTTTTCCGCATCACCTTGAGAAGTACGCTTTATCGGACACTTCATGTGCTATGATGTTCCTACCAAGATAGAGAAAGGGCGGAGCGCAATGTTTGTCCTGTTGGATATGGAGTGGATCGAGAGTCGTGGCGGTCATCGAAGGCTGACACAGCTGTATGCTGCGCGGGTCGATGAGAAATGGAATACCATTCGTGCATTTGACGCGCTGGTCTGTCCGCGCGAGCCCGGAACTGTGCCGTGGGCGCATCTGGCGTTCAACGGCTATGCTCCCGCCGAGTTTTGCGCATCAGATTCAGAGAAAAGCTGCGTCCAGCGTTTCTTCCGCTGGCTTCAGCCGGACGACGTGATTTACTGCTGGCACGTTGAAACAAAAAACACACTGAAAGCGCTGTACAGCCGCTATTTGTTCGGAACGTTTTCCACAACGGTGCGTTGCATGAACCAAAAGGTCTATGCTGCTATCAAAGCACGCGAAATTCCGGCGCGTTCTCTTTACAAAATTGCGGAAGCGTGCGGGCTTTCCATGCCCGCGCCGGAGCACCAATCCAGCAACGATGTCGCCGTCATGCAGATGCTGTTTCAGGCGCTTGCACTTGCACAGTCAAAAGCGCCCAAACGTGCGCCAGCCAAAGAACCGATCCCCAGACAGGAACGAAACGCGAAAATTATCGCGGCATCGAGCTATAACTACCTGTACGCTCCAAATTCCGAGGTATTTCACTGCCGAAATTGCAAGCAGCTTCTGCGTGTGAAGGAGCTTCTTGGCAGCGTGTACTATCAGACAGCTTCCCAAAATCGCCGCCCCTGCAAGCTGTGTCACCCAGACTTGCAGCCGATCATCGACCGTCCGTCAAAGGAAGATGCAGAAGCGGAAACCGGAAAGTCGGAGCTTGTAAAAGCGCGGCTGCTTGGAAATCAGTGCGTGATCCTGCCGCAAACGCGCATTGTCGGCTGCTGCCACAACCTGTTGCATCCCGGAAAACTGACGAAGCGGCTTATGACGCAGCATAACTGCCTTGGGAAGAACTGCCGGTACTTCGAAAAATACGAGGACGCAGGATATTGGAAAGAATGCGACCGTAAGAAAGAGCAGAAACGGACGGCCAAACAGCTTCAGCGCATGAAACGGGAGCAGGAAGCCGCCACGGAAACGATACTGCAAAATCTCGCGGAGTTGTTTCAGTCTTACATAGACGATGCCGGTTACGCCATGCAAATCGTCCGCGTGGACACGGAACTGACGAACCGATACCGCGTCTTTTATGTGTCCGAATATCCGTTTGCCGATGGAGACCGTTTCCCGAAGTTTTTAGAAACCGTCCGCTTTTTCTTCCCGGATTATCGACTGAATCTCCGCCATATCCGCGACGTGGACGGTCATTTCGTGACGATCGAGGAATATCAGCAGCGGGCGCGGAAATAAACGTCCTCCCCAAAACGCCCATAAATGCAGTTGAGCCTTACCCATTTCTCTGCTACAATAGCCACATAAGAAACACGCAGCGGAGGTTTTCCCATGATCCGTGAAATCTGCAAAGATGAATTCTTTTTATCTCAAAAGTCAGAACATGCCACGGCTGACGATTTGGCAATCGTGCAGGATTTATTGGACACGCTGGCCGCGCACAAGGATGGCTGCGTGGGCATGGCGGCGAATATGATTGGCGTCAACAAGCGCATTATCGCGTTTGACAATATTGGCGAGTACATGGCCATGTTCAATCCGGTGATCGTCAAAAAATCCGCGCCGTATGACGCGGAGGAGGGCTGCCTGTCCCTGACCGGCATGCGGAAAACAAAGCGTTATCAGACCATCAAGGTGCAGTGGCAGAATGAGCAGTTCCAGACGCGCATTAAAACGTTCACCGGCTGGGCGGCGCAGATCATTCAGCATGAAATTGACCATTGTGAGGGGATTTTGATATGATTTTGTATTTTTCCGGCACTGGAAACAGCAAATATGTCGCCAAGCGAATCGCAGACGCGCTGGGCGATGCGCTTGTGAACCTGAACGACCGCATCAAATCCGGTGACACTTCGCCCGTCGAAACCGGCGAGCGAGTTATTATCGTCACGCCGACTTATGCCTGGCGTATTCCGCGCGTCGTGCGCGACTGGCTACTAAAAACGGAGCTGCACGGAGCGAAAAACGTATGGTTTGTCATGACCTGCGGCAGCGAGATCGGCAACGCCGACAAGTACAATCGCGAACTCTGTACGGAAAAGGGACTTTCCTGCATGGGCACGACGCAGATCGTCATGCCAGAGAATTATATTGCGATGTTTTCTGCACCGAAGACGGATGAAGCGCGGAAAATCGTCGCCCAAGCCGAGCCCAGCATCGACCAAGCAATTGCGGCGATTCAGCGCAATCAGCCGTTCGCGCCGACGCGGAACAATCTCTACGACCGCTTTATGAGCGGCCCGGTCAATCCGATTTTCTACAAGTGCTTCGTCAAAGCGAACGCCTTTACCGCGTCAAGCGCCTGCATCGGCTGCGGGCAGGGCGTGAAGCGCTGTCCAATGAATAACGTCGCGCTCAAAGACGGCAAGCCGTCCTGGGGCAAAAACTGCACCCACTGCATGGCGTGCATCTGCTACTGTCCGGTCAGCGCGATCGAGTACGGCAAAAAGAGCGTTGGTCAGCCACGGTATCATTTTGAAGCGTTGTGAGGTCTGAAATGAATCGTGAAGAATTAGAAGCCTATATTCTGAACCACTACTCTACCCTACCGGATTATCCTTGGGCGGATACGCCGCGCGCCGCCGTTTTCCGTCATGCGGGCAATCGGAAATGGTTTGCGCTGATGATGGAAGTGCCGCGCGGCAGGCTTGGACTTCCAGGGGCGGAGCCGCTGGACATTGTCAATTTTAAGTGCGACCCGATTTTGATTTCGTCCCTGCGCGGCGAGACTGGCATTTTTCCGGCGTACCACATGAACAAAGCAAGCTGGATCACCGCCTCGCTGGACGGCAGCGTGCCCGCAGAAACGATCGAGCTTTTGCTGGATGTGAGCTATGAGCTGACCAAGCCGAAGCCTCGCAGGAAAGCGGCAAAGGGTAAAGAGAACGAATAACCGTTCTCTTTCCTGTTTTCTATGTGCGCGAAGCTGTCGCCTGTTTTCGCAAAAAGCATCGCTTCTCCAAATCCGGGTTGCAGAGCAGCGGCAGGATTTCTACCGTCGTGGCGTCGTATCTGCAACCGACGTATATTGCAAGAAGTAACCAAAAAGGACTGCACCCGTTCGCATGAGCAGGTGCGGTCCTCTAAAAAGTCGCTCGTATTGAACGGAATCTAATTTAGTCTGAAATAGCAGGTATTTTTCCCTTTTCCTTCTTTTTTCAGATCTCCGGCTGCAACCAACTTCCGCAAGGCGCCCTCTATGGAACTGTCACTGAGCGTCGGGCAAAGCTCCCGGATGTCCTGCTTATTGAACCGCCCGATTCTATTCTTGTTTGCTCTGCGTACCATTTCCAGTGCGGGCAGCTTGGTTTCTACAAGCGCCACGTGATCCTCGAAGTCTTTGTAAGCGGCAAGAATCGTTCCCAGAAGGTACTTGACGAAGGGCACTACATCCTCGGTTCCTTTGTGCCAGCCGATTTGCGCCTGCGCAAGTGCGGCGTAATACAGGTCCTTGTTTTTGGCGATTTTTGCTTCAAGGGAGATGTACTTGCCAACGTAAAAGCCGCTTCGATACAGAAGCAGCGTCGTGAGCAATCTACTCATTCTTCCGTTGCCGTCATTGAAGGGGTGGATGCACAAAAAGTCATGGATGAAAACCGGGATTGCAATCAACGGCTCCAGTTCCATATTGCCAATTACACGGTTGTATTCTGCGCAGATCCTGTCCAATGCTTCCGGCGTTTCGTAAGGGGCAAGCGGCGTGAACAGCGTTTCCACATGACCGTCCGGATAGGTGGCAGTGATAT
>ERZ780094.963-NODE-963-length-10174-cov-3.297954_pt1 | contig 10174 bp, 8 predicted proteins | sample MGYA00511174_ERZ780094 | MGnify/ENA primary metagenome ERZ780094 (study PRJEB29588, sample SAMEA2148063) | human gut metagenome | biome: human gut; feature: human-associated habitat; material: faeces | place: Denmark | collected 2008/2010 ...
CCGCCCGCTAAAGTAAATAAAAACCAAAAAAAAGCCGGTATTGACCTGCCGGAGAAGCTGGCCGCCGCAGGACTGTATAAGCCTGTGAATCAGGCCGGCAACCTGCTGTTCGTATCCGGACAGGGCAGCATGGATAAGGGCGTGCATCTCACGGGCCGCGTGGGCGTGGATGTGTCCGCAGAGCAGGCGCAGTATGCCGCCCGGGTGTGTGCCATCAACACCCTGACAGCGCTGGAGGCGTATCTCGGGGACCTGAACCGCATTAAGAGGTGCGTAAAAATCCTGGCGTTTGTGGCCGGGGCCGATGATTTTACCGGACAGGCACAGGTGGTAAACGGCGCCTCTCAGGTATTTATCGATGCCTTCGGCGAGGAGGGACGCCACGCACGCTCGGCTATCGGCACCAATAGTCTGCCCCTGGGGCTGACGGTGGAGGTCGAGTCCATTTTTGAGATCAACGAGGATTGATGGGGGAGGGGGACAACACTATGTTAGGCCAAGATCTTTCCCCTGTTCAGATATCTGATTTCTTTGCGGCGGAGCGCCGACTCAGGCAATCCTTTCCGCCGTCTCCGCTGCTGAGCATGGCGCCGCTGGACCAGCAGTTGGGGGCGCCTGTATATTTGAAGGCGGAGAGCCTGCTGCCCTCCGGCGCCTATAAGATCCGCGGCGCGACCAATAAAATCATGGCCCTGTCTCAGGAGGTGGGTGCCTCCCTGCGAATCATCACCGCCTCCTCCGGCAACCACGGCATGGCCTGTGCCCTGTCTGCCAAGCGCCTGGGCATCCCCGCTACCATTGTTGTGCCGGAGCCTACGCCTGAAATCAAGAAGAGCAGCATCCGTGCTATGAGGGCCGACCTGCTGGAGATCGGCGCCACCTATGACGAGACCTTCGCCGCCACGGTGGCACTGGCAGAGGAGAAACGGATGTACTATGTGCATCCCACATCCGACCGATATACGGTGGCCGGTCAAGGCACCATCTCCCTGGAGCTGCTGCAGCAGCTGCCCGATGTGGACCAAATCGTGGTGCCCATTGGCGGCGGCGGGCTTATCACCGGTATATCCTACGCCATGAAGCATCTGAAGCCCGGTGTGCGCATCGTCGGCGTGATGCCGGAGGGCTCCGCCGTCTACGCGGCATCCCGGGCGGCCGGGAAGCTGGTGACGCTGGACTCCTGCGCCTCCATTGCCGACGCGGTGGTGCGCAAGACCGGCGAACCGTATCTCTATCCCTATATCGAGGAATATGTGGATGACATCGTGACCGTCAGCGAGGACGAGCTGCGCAAGGCTATCAAGCTGGCCTGCCTGTATGCCAAGCTGACGTTGGAGGGCGCAGCCTCGCTGGCGCTGGCTGCTGTGACCTCCGGTAAATGCGCCTTAACGGAGCAAACCGTTCTGCTCTGCTCCGGCGGCAATATTGACGGCTCTCTCCTGCTCTCTTGCCTACAGGGCTGATGGGGCTGAAGCACATTTCCCGCCGGGGACATTGATTCCAACCCGCTGTATTATAGAGGGACTTCCGGCCGCCATGTATACGATTTCTCTTCCTTACCTTTGTTTCTTTGCAGCTATTACGGCAGGAGAAGCGGCGGGATCCAAATGAGCGAACAGCACCCGAAAGGGCCTGCTGCAAAGTGGGCCCAACAAGAGCGCTGGGGCGAAAGGCCGAATAGAGCCTTTTGCCCCGGCACTTATTTGTATAAGAGGGTGTTCTGCTGTATATCCTCCTGAGCTGCTCTCCGCAGCTGCTCTCTCCACAAAGGCCCTTGCACAAGCTGCTTCGCCCCGCTGCGATCATGAAGAAAAAAGACGGGTAAGCAATGAGCTTACCCGTCTTTTGTCAAAGTGTTATTTTGCAGCGCTGCCTTTCTGTTTTATGCGGCTGGACTCACCGGTCAAAGCGGCGCAAGAGCTTCTTCATCGGGCCGCCGAACAGATCCCGCTCAAACCTGTCCAGACCGAACAGCCACATGCTGGCACCGTACAGAGCCACAAACACGCACAGGATCAACGCAATCTGCCCATAGCCGGCGGGCCGCAGAAACACAGCAATCAAAATGGCCGCGATGCCCGGAGCGATCATAGCCGGAACCAGGTGCCGGATGCGCAGCCAAAACCGGGGAATGTCCAGCCCCACCCGGCGGCGATAGTAGCGGTTCATAATGAGCATGCCCGCACCGGTGGCGATGGCCGTGCCGATGGCTGCGCCAAGGACGCCCCATTCCATGCACAGGGGGATGCTGAGGACGATGTTGGCCAAGGCGATGATGAGGTACACCAGAGAGCTGAACCGGTGCATATTCTTAGCCCGGAGAATTTCATACCCCAGCATCTGAATATTGGCCCAAAGGGTGGCCCCAAACAGCAGCAGCGTCACGGCATAGTCCACCTCAAACTTGGCATCGCCGCCCCACAGAACGACAAAGGTCCGGCCCACCGCCACGAAGCCCCAAAAGATGCTGCCCAGCAGGATAAACTGCAGCCGCCCCACCCGGATGAAGAGCTTATCCAGCTCCAAAATAGGCTGGTTTTCTGCTACGATGCGGTTGACCCGGGGGATGAGGAGATTGGAAATGGCCGTGGCAAAGGATTGATAGTATACATTCAGCTGGGCCGCCACGGTATAGACGGTCACGGCGGTGGTGCCGTGGATCCAGGCCAGCAGCAGCCGGTCGATGCTCCAGTTGAGATTATCCACCACGATGCCGATGAATACAAAGGTGGTGAAGCCCACCATTTCCCGCATAAGCTTGAAGTCATAATGGCGGAAGGAGAAGGGCATCTTCAGCTTTGTCAGGCAGAAAATGACATTCAGCAGACCGCTGACCACCGTGAAGATCAGCGCCAGCACCGTCAGCGTGACGCTGCGGTAGCCCAAAATCAGCAGGGGGATCATGATGAGGGGGTTGAGCACCTGCCGGCCCAGGGCCACCACCTTTTGGAAGATGTACTCCTCATTGATGGTCACATGTGACTCAAAGACGCTGATGGGAAAGGACAAGGCGGCGTTGACGGTCATGATACGCAGGAGCTTTTCACCCAGAGCAATCTCCTCCGCCGTCAGCTTCTTGCCGAAAATAATCTCCCCGTGGCCTGCCAGCAGAAAGCCGATGGTCAGAACCAGAGCACCCAGCACCACATAGGTGGTGAAAAACATGCCGTTGAGCTTGGCCATGCCGGGCTTGTCGTCCACTGACTTGGCCCGGGAATAATAGCGGATGTAGGCGCTGCCCAGACCGAAGCTCAGAAGGTTCAAATAGGAGATAATGGGCAGGACGGTCTGATAAACGCCGAACTCACTGTCGCCCAGCCGCTGGATCATAATGGGCGTATACACCAGGGAAATGACGGTGCTCAGACCCATGGATAGGTAGGACAGAACTGCGCCGATCTTGATCTGTCTGTCTTGCAAGCTGCGCCCACCCCTTTCTTTTCTGGATGGCATAATTCTACAAATACTTATTTTACCGCACCTTTTGTAAACTGTAAACCCATTTTAAGGAAATGGATGGGAAAATGTGGGTAGTCCGCAAGTTGACAGGATTGGAGAAAGTGAGTAAAATAGCCGTATGATTTTATATGCGAGGTATGGGAAGCTATGAATCTTCGTTTTTTGTTTGCTATGGCGGTGAGCAAGTGCGTCTATTATGGGATGCGTCTGCTGGGCCGGCAGGCATCGTATTTGCCGGGCTGGTTTGCCGTGAAGCTGTGCCCGGACTATCTGCGGCACATCCGCAAGGCCGAAACGGTCATTTGCGTCACCGGCACCGACGGCAAGACCACCACGGCAAACCTTCTCAGTGATCTGCTTGCGGCCACCGGGCGCACCGTGGCCAACAACCGCATTGGCAGCAACACCGAATTCGGCATTGCTACGGCCATGACTTGCTCTGTGACCCTCTCCAATCGCTGCCGAGTGGATGCGGTGGTGCTGGAGGTGGATGAGCACTATGCCCGCATTGTCTGCCCCAAGGTGCGCAGCGACTATATTGTTATCACCAATGTGCTTCGGGACTCCCTGCAGCGCAATGCCCATCCGGAGTATGTGGCCGGGAAGCTGGCGCAGATCGATTGTCCCCATGCCAAGCTGATCCTCAATGCCGACGAGCTGTGCTCGGCCCTGCTGCTGCCGGAGAATCCCCGGGTGTATTACGCCATCGCCCGGCAGGAGGGAGACGGCGTGACCCCGCCCAACCGGGTCAATGATTGCCCCGATTGCCCTCGCTGCGGCGCAGCCCTGTGCTATGACTATGTGCGCTACGCCCATGTGGGCCATGTCCACTGCGAGAAGTGCGGCCTTGCCTCCCCGGCAGCGGAGTGGCTGGCCATGGCGCTGGATGGTGAGCACCATCGGCTGACCCTGCGGCATGGGGAGGAGACATATACACTGCCCATGCTCCATGACAGCGTATTCAATATTTATAACGAGCTGGCCGCTGTGGCGGTGCTCAGCGAAATGGGACTATCTATGGATGAGATATGCGCCGCCCTGGAGGCTACACCCCTCACCAAGACCCGGCTGGACCAGATTCAGGTGAAGGGTGTGGCCGTGGTGGGCATGATGGCCAAGAGCAATAACTCCCTGCCGGTTTCCATGGTCTTTGACTACATCCGCAGAAAGCCCGGGAAAAAGGCGGTGATCCTGGCTCTGGACGACCTGGATGAGAGCAAGTCCTCCGAGCGCATCGGCTGGATCTATGACACGGACTATGAGTTCTTAAACGATGAAAGCATCGTGCAGATCCTGGCCACCGGCGTGCGCTGCTGGGACCATCAGGTGCGCCTGCTGCTGGCGGGGGTGCCCCGGGAGAAGCTGGTGTGCAAGCAGGACGAGCTGGCGGCCATTGAGCAGCTGCACTGTAAGGATCTGGAGAGCGTATATCTGCTCCACGACATGTCCAGCTACAGCCGGTCGGTGACGGCCATGGAGAAGATCCGCAAGGTATTGGAGGGTGCGCTATGACCATAGAATTTCTGTATCCCGAGCTGTGCAATCTCTACGGCGACCGGGGCAATATGGACTATCTGCGCCGCTGCCTGCCGGCGGATACCCGCCAGACGTATATGGGGGACGAGCCTTGGTTCGTGCAGCATGAGGTGGATTTGATTTATATGTGCTCCATGACGGAGCGCAGCCAGGAGCGTATTATTCAGGCGCTGGCACCCTACCGGGAGCGCCTGAAGGACCTGATGGCCGGGGGAACGCATTTCCTTCTTACAGGCAACGCCATGGAGGTGTTCGGCAAGACCATCCGGGATGGGGAAAAGACCATCTCGGGCCTGGGCCTGCTGGATCTGACAGCCCGGCGCATCCTGCCCCGGCGGGCCAATTCCCTGTTTTTGGGCGGCTTTGAGGGCACGAAGATCGTGGGCTACACCAGCCGCTTCAGCCATATGGAGAGTTCGCTGCCGCCGCTGTTCACCGTGGAAAAGGGCCTGGGCCGCAGCGAGAGCGCAGCGGTGGAGGGGATCCGCTCCGGCGGCGTGCTGGGCACCTATCTGCTGGGGCCGCTGCTGGTGCTGAATCCGGATTTTACCCGGTGGCTTTTGGACGATCTGGGCGCCAAGGATGCACCCCTGGCCTTTGAGACGGAAGTGCGCCAGGCGTACAGGATGCGGCTGGAGCAGTTTCAGGGGAATATAGAAGTGTAATTTAAAATCAAGACCTCCGGCGCAGCCGGAGGCCTTGATTTTTCTGCCATCACTCCACCATGGCCACGGCGCGGCAGGAGCAGCCGTCGGAGTTTTCGAATTTCAACGGCAAAGCAGCAAAGAGAAAAGCTTTGCCCAGCAGCTGGTCTAAATTCTTCAGGTTCTCCGTGTTCACAAGGCCTGCGCCCAGGAGCGTTATGTGATTGGGAAAATCTATGCTGTCGCAGGGGTCGATGGAGATGCAATCCTCGCCGATGCCCTTGAGGGGGAGCTCTGCCACAAAGGCCGCCGCCTCCTGCGTCAGGCAAGGGAAGGCCTCGTAGTAATCCGCCCGGCCCCAGCGCTTATCCCAGCCGGTGCAAAAGAGGAGGAAATCCGCTTGGCGGATCTCCCTCTCGTGGGCCCGGAGCAGGGAGAGGGGAATCTCTGTCAGCCCCCGGCAATCCAGCACAAAGCCGGGGCCTACGAAGGTCTCCGCCGGGAAAGCATCCAGGGTGCGGCCGAGTTCTATCATGTGGGCCGGAGCATCCATGTGGGTGCCGGTGTGAGAATACATATGCAAAATGGTCTCTCGGTAGCCTGCGTCCCGGATGGTGCAGGCGGTGGTGAGAACAGGCTGCTCCGTGCCGGGATAAACGGGCATATCGCCCTGGATGGTATGCGTCAGCTCAATTACGTTCATTTTTGCCGCCTCTTTTCTCCAAATAGATCATCAGCGCGCCCATGTCCGCCGGGGAGACGCCGGAAATGCGGCTGGCCTGGCCCAAATTCAGCGGCCGCACGGCGTTCAGCTTTTCTCGGGCCTCCAGGCGCAGCCCCTGGATGGATGCATAGTCCGCGTCCGCAGGCAGGGCGTGCTGCTCCAGCTTTTCAAACTCCTCCACCTGGCTCAGCTGGCGGCGGATGTAGCCCTCGTATTTCACAGAGATTTCCACCTGCTCCCGCACGGCCTTGGGAAGCGCCGGTGCGTGGGGGTCAAAGGTCATCAGCTCATCATAGGCCATTTGGGGGCGGCGCAGCAGATCAATGAGCCTGGCTCCGTCTGTCACCGCCGCAGAGCCCCGCTCCGTCAGCAGACGGTTCAGCTCCCGGCTGCCGGGGATGCCCGTGTGCTCCAGACGGTATATCTCCGCCTCCACAGCGGCGTATTTTTCCGCCACCGCCTGCATCCGCTCCTCCGGCACCAGGCCCAGCCTGTAGCCGATGGGAGTCAGGCGCCTGTCGGCATTGTCCTGGCGCAGCAGGAGACGGTACTCGGAGCGGCTGGTCATCATGCGGTAGGGCTCCTCCGTCCCCTTGGTCACCAGGTCGTCGATGAGGGTGCCGATGTAGCTCTCGCTGCGCTTTAGGATCATGGGCTCTCGCCCCAAAAGCTTCAGCGCCGCATTGACCCCGGCCACAAAGCCCTGGACCGCCGCCTCCTCATAGCCGGAGGAGCCGTTAAACTGTCCTGCGCCGTAGAGACCCTCTATGCTCTTTACCTCCAGGGTGGGCCGCAGGGCCAGAGGATCAATGCAGTCGTACTCGATGGCGTAGGCCGGGCGCATCATCACCGCGTGCTCCAGGCCGGGCACTGAGTGGAGCATCCTGAGCTGCACCTCCTCCGGCATGGAGGAGGAAAAGCCCTGGATATACATTTCCTCCGTGTCCAGGCCCATGGGCTCGATGAACAGCTGGTGCCGGGGCTTTTCCCGGAAGCGGACGATCTTCGTCTCGATGGATGGGCAGTACCGGGGGCCCACTCCCTCGATGACCCCGGAATAGATAGGGCTGCGGTCCAAATTCTCCAGGATGATGCGGTGGGTCTCCTCTGTGGTGTAGGTGAGCCAGCAGACGGCGCGGTTTTCCCGTACCTGCTCCGTGGAAAAGCTGAAGGGCAGGGGGTCCTCGTCCCCCCGCTGCACTTCCATTTTGGAAAAGTCAATGCTCCGGGCGTTGATGCGAGGGGGCGTACCGGTCTTGAAGCGGCGCAGGGGCAGATCCAGGCGCTTCAGGGCCTCCGTCAAGGGCCCGGCGGCGTGCATCCCGTCGGGGCCTGAGTCCTCAATGCACTCGCCCACGATGGTGCGCCCCTGCAGATAGGTTCCGGTGCAGAGGATGGCCGCCCGGACCTCATACACGGCCCCGGTGCGCAGCACTACCTGCCGCACCCGGCCCCCTTCGGCACGCAGATCCACGATTTCCCCCTGCCGCACCGTGAGCCGCTCCTGCATTTCCAGGGTGTGCTTCATCACCTGCTGGTACTTGCGCCGGTCGGCCTGGGCCCGCAGGGAGTGGACCGCCGGGCCCTTGCCCCGGTTGAGCATCCGGTACTGGATGCAGGCCTGATCGGCCGCGCGCGCCATCTCGCCGCCGAGCGCGTCGAGCTCGCGCACGAGGTGGCCCTTGCCCGTGCCGCCGATGGCGGGGTTGCAGGGCATGTTGCCGATGGCGTCCATATTGATGGTGAAGCAGACGGTGTCCAGTCCCAGCCGCGCGGCGGCCAGCGCGGCCTCAATGCCCGCGTGGCCCGCGCCGACGACGGCGACGTCACAGCTTCCGGCGTCATAACGCATGACGAGATCCCTCCGGATTCTTAATTAGAATAACAACAACTTTTTATTCTACCCGTTTCGCGCCCCGAATGCAAGAGCGGCGGGGCGTGTGCGGCGCCTAAAACGGTTGTGCAGTATCCGCACAACAAAATGCGAAAAAGGTATTGCTTTATCGTGCTAATGTGGTAATATAACAGCGTGCTAACAAGCAAAAAGAAATTTTGAAATACGATGAAGGAGAACAGACATGAAAAAGATGACCAAAGTGATTTCGCTGGCGCTCGCGCTGGTGATGTGCCTGGCGCTGTGCGCCTGCGGCAGCAAGAAGGAAGCAAGCTATAAGATGCTCGACGAGAAGGTCTCCACCGAGCAGTACGCCATCGGCTTCAAGAAGGGCAACACCGAGCTGCGCGACGCCGTGCAGGCCGCCCTCTTCCAGCTCTACAAAGACGGCAAGGTCGAAGAGATCGCCAAGAAGTATTCCGACTACAACCTCGACGCGATGCTCTGCCTCGACAAGCAGACCGAGACCACGTTTGATGCCGCCCAGGCGAGCGACGAGTTCAAGGCCCGTACCACCTTCACCGTCGGCTTCGACGCCGAGTATCCCCCGTACGGCTACATGGGCGAAGACGGCGAATACACCGGCTTTGACCTCGACCTGGCGCAGGCCGTGTGCGACATCTACAACTGGGAGCTCGTCAAGACCCCCATCGACTGGGACACCAAGGACGTCATCCTCAACGCCGGTCAGATCGACTGCATCTGGAACGGCTTCACGATGACCGGCCGCGAGGACAGCTACACGTTCAGCGTGCCGTACATTGACAACAGCATCGTCGTCGTCACGCTCGACAACTCCGGCATCAACTCCCTGGCAGACCTCAAGGGCAAGACCGTGGTCGCGCAGGCCGGCTCCTCCGCGCTGAGCGCACTGGAAGATCCGGATGGCGCCAAGGATCTGGCGGACACCTTCAAGGAACTGCAGCAGACGCCCGACTACAACACTGCCATGATGAACCTCAAGTCCGGTCTGGTGGACGCGGTCGCCATCGACATCGGCGTCGCCCAGTACTACCTGAGCCAGCAGGGCTGAGGACCGTCATCACATATCAGAATCTGCTCCAAAGGACGGCGAAGTCACTTCGCCGCCCTTTGCCGCGGTTTCGGGAAAGGTAGGAAACCATGTCATTTTCCATGATCTGCATCCAGCTGCTCAAGGGCCTTGGCTCCACGTGCCTGATCTTCGCGCTCACGCTGCTGCTGTCGCTGCCGCTGGGCCTGCTGGTGTGCTTCGGGCGCATGTCCCGCTTCAAGCCCCTGCAATATGTCGTTCGCTTCTTCATCTCCATCCTGCGCGGCACGCCGCTCATGCTGCAGCTGATCGTGGTGTGCTTTGCGCCGTATTATGTTTTCGGCATGAAGCTCACGGCAGGCTGGACGTTTGCCGCACTCATCATCGGCTTCGTCATCAACTACGCGGCCTATTTTGCCGAGATCTACCGCGGCGGCATCGAGTCCATCCCCGTCGGCCAGTATGAGGCGGCCGAGGTGCTCGGCTACACGCGCGGGCAGACCTTCGGGCGCATCATCCTGCCGCAGATGGTCAAGCACGTGCTGCCGCCGGTCACGAACGAGGTCATCACCCTCGTCAAGGACACGTCGCTGGCGTTCGTGCTGTCCTATGCCGAGATGTTCACCATCGCCAAGCGCGTGGCCAACTCCATCAGCAGCGTCATGCCGCTGTTCGTTGCGGGCCTGTTCTACTTCGTGTTCAACGCGATCGTGGCCTGGGCAATGGAGAAGATCGAAAAGCGCATGAGCTATTATCACTGATCGGAGGGAGACACCATGCCTGTATTGGAACTCAACCACATCCGCAAGCGTTTCGGCGATCTGGAGGTGCTGCAGGATATCTCGCTCTCGGTCGAAAAGGGCGAGGTCGTGGCCATCATCGGCCCGGGCGGCGGGGGGTGGTCC
>ERZ780094.975-NODE-975-length-10112-cov-4.329025_pt1 | contig 10112 bp, 9 predicted proteins | sample MGYA00511174_ERZ780094 | MGnify/ENA primary metagenome ERZ780094 (study PRJEB29588, sample SAMEA2148063) | human gut metagenome | biome: human gut; feature: human-associated habitat; material: faeces | place: Denmark | collected 2008/2010 ...
GGTTGTCGGAACCGTGACCGCCAATAACCTGCATCTGTATGGCATTTTGCAGGGGAAAGCCGTGGTCGACAGCCTGTTTATTGCCAAAACGGCCAAGCTTTTGGGCGATGCCGCACATAATTCGATCGCCATTGAACCGGGCGCGTATATCGACGGACACTGCATCCGCGCCGGGGCGCCGATTCCTGCGGAACAGGGCAAGCCTGATCTGTTGATAACCGATGCTTCCAAAAAGAATAAAAACAAAGAATAGTTAAGGGAAAGTTCAGTTATGGCCAAAAAGGCGGCAAAATCTGATTTTATCAGCACCGGCAGCGTTGCGCAAAACCGCCGGGCGCATTTTGATTATGAAATCACCGAAAAATTTACCGCCGGCCTGGAATTGACGGGAACCGAAGTCAAGTCGCTGCGCCTCGGGCATGCCAATATTAACGATGCCTATGGTATAGAAAAGGACGGCGAACTGTATATTTCTAATATGTTTATTGCCGAATACGCCAATAAGGGCTATGAAAGCCATGTTGAAAAACGGGACCGCAAACTGTTGCTGAAACGCAAAGAAATCAACACGATTATCAGTGAATTGTCCCGCAAAGGAGCAACCTTGGTTGCCGTTAGTCTGTTTTTTAATGCCAAGGGGCTGGCCAAATTGGAAGTGGGTCTCGGCCGCGGCAAAAAACTTTACGACAAACGTGAAACACAGAAAGAGCGCGATTGGAACCGCGATAAGCAGCGGATTATGGCCGGAAACCGATAGCTTTGCTCTTTCGCTGTTTTACGCCGTGGCCTGATATGTTATCTTACGGTTAAATTGCCGGCAAACACCGCTCCTGCGGTGTTTTTTATTTTAAATTGTCTGTATTTAAAATTTGGCACGTTCTTTGCATATATATCCTCAAGAGCAATTTCTGTAAGGAATTTTGATGATGGATATTAAAGACGTAAATAACGGACTGTTGAATCTTTTGCAGGCCAATCGTGCCAATTTGCAGGGAACGGCGGTTAATACCACCGGCTTCGGCGATCTTTTGGCGGGTTTGGAAAGCGAAAAAACGCCGTCTGTCGAAGTAAAGGCGGATTTTCGCGAGGCAAAGAATGCCGTGTCTTCAAATCTGTCAAAACCTCGTGCCGAAGATAAAAGCGTTGCCGGCAGAGAGCAGAAGACTGAAAATAAATCCGCCTCTGACCGCAGAGAAGACAAGGTGAAAGAGCACCCGGAAGCCGAAAAAGCGGAAAAGCCGCAAAATGAAAAAACAGATAATTCATCCGCAGAAAAGCTGGAGAAAGCTGAAAATGGCGGCAACGAACGTCCCTCAGCCGAAAAGCCGACTGAAAAGGAAGCCGCCGGTGATGTTTCCGGTGCTGAACGGGCTGACGAAATTGCTGCCGCGGAAGATGCCCTGGTCGTATCGGGCGAAGCGGCGTCGGAAAGCGGTATGGCCGAGGGAACGGAAATTTCGTTGGATGCTTTGGCTTTGATGGGGACGGTTACCGTTGTTAATCCGGCTACCGGTGAAACTTTTCAGACGACCGGTGCCGAATTGGCTGCTCAGTTGGCCGATGCCGGTGTTCAGTCTGTTTCGGTTCTGCCCGGTGAAGAAGGGCAGCCGCTGGTTGCGCCCGTCGTTGAGAATGCGCCGGAAGCTGACGCTTTCCAAAATATAGTGGCGGCAATGAAAAAGACACAGGCGGAGAATGCGCCCGTTGTTGATGCAGATGCTGTTGCCGCCGATGCCGCTTCGGATCAGGATATCTTGGCGCAGCAGGCCGCCAAATTGGGAGAAGCCGTCGGCGAAGATCGTAAAGTTAAAGTCGAGGTTAGTGTCAAAGAGGAAAAAATTGCCGATGCCGTTGACGGTGGATTGGTCAAAAATGCCAAATTGTCCGATGAAACGCTGTCAGCCGTGGTTGAAAGCAAAGATGCCGTCAAAGGCAATCCTCTGACTGAAGTCAAAACGCCGGCACAGCAGGCTGCGGCCCAAAATCAAATTCGTGAAATGCCGCTGACGATGACGGCCGGAGCCGTTTCCAATGCCGCAGCTGCGGCAGCTGATGATACGGCCGCGGTTGCCGTTTCGACGGAGACCGGTTCTGTCACGCTCGCCCATGCCGGAACCGTAGGCGGCGAAATGCTTGCTAACGCCAAAGCTTCAGCGGCCAATGACAGCTCTTCAACTTCTTTCCGCGATGTCTATAAGGGCATGGGTAAGGAAGTTGTTGATCAGATTAAGGTCAACATTACCAAGTCTGCGGTTAAAGGCGTGGATAAAATCGAAATCCAGCTTAAGCCGGAAGACTTGGGACATATTGAAGTTAAAATGCAAATCGGCAAAGACGGCAAACTTCAGGCGCATATTGTCGCCAGCCGTCCGGAAACCGCCGAAATTTTGCAAAAGGAAATCGGAAACTTGCAGAAGGCATTTAACGAAGCCGGTTTCCAGACTGATGAGGGCAGCCTGAGTTTCAGCTTCCGTGATGACGGTCAGGCTGGTCAAAATCAGGAACGGAACAACTTGCGCAATTTCATCGGCGATGTGCTGGAGCAGGAAACTGCAATGGATGCCGCCGTCGGAGACCTCTTTGCCGGAACCGCGTGGGACGGCAAGAACGGTCTGAACATTCGCGTGTAAGCCGGGAGAATTATCATGACAGACATTAATGCGTTAAACGGTTATACTCAGTCGGGAACCAACAGCTCTTCGCAGCAGGCCAGTAACCAGCTTTCCGCTGATATGAACACTTTCCTGACTTTGTTGACCACTCAGTTAAAATATCAGGATCCGCTTGACCCGATGGATACGGCGGAATTCACCAACCAGCTGGTACAGTATTCCAGCGTTGAGCAGGCCATTCAGACCAACTCTAAATTGGAAACCCTGCTTAATCTTAACATGTCCAACTTGGGAGCGCAGGCCGTTTCTTATATCGGTAAAATTGCTCAGGTTTTGGGTGATGTAATGCCGTTGGAAGACGGACATGCCAAAGCAACCTACACGCTGGATAAAAACGTTGAAAGCGCTGTTATTATGGTGAAAGACCTGGATGGCAACGTCGTCTATTCCGAACAGGGCAAAATCGTTGCCGGAACCCATGATTTTGAATGGGACGGAAAGGATTCCGACGGAAACCAGCTTCCTGACGGCGCTTATCAGATTGTCGTTTCGACCAAGGTCGGCAGCGGCGAAACTTCCGCTACCGTTACCACCACGATTTTTGGTAAGGTAACCGGTGTGGCCAGCGACAGCAACGGCGTCTATATCGGTCTGGGCGATGCAGTAACCGCAGGCCTCGGCGATATTCTGACCATCCGTGACGATAACTATTTTGATAAAGATGAAGGTACCGGAGATGAAACCACTCCTCCCGAAGGAGGAGACGGCGGTACCGAAGAGGGGGACGGCACCGGTGAAGCCGGAGACGGAGCCGTCGAACAGGCTTCCCGTATTCTGAAAAATGTGGCAGAAGCCGCAGTAAGTGCAGCAACCCTCGGATTATTATAATTTTGAACTTTAGGAGACAAAACAATGAGTATTTTCGGTGCATTACAATCCGGTATTTCAGGTTTGGCCGCTCAGTCCAGTGCAATGGGCGCCATCTCTGACAATATCGCCAACGTAAACACGATCGGTTACAAGGTGACGAATACCCGATTCTCCACCCTGGTAACCAAACAAACGACGTCAACTCTTTATTCGCCGGGCGGCGTACAGTCTCGTCCGCGTCAGGAAATCAGCGCTCAGGGCCTGCTGTCGTCAACTTCGGTTTCGACGGATATGGCCATCAGCGGCAACGGTTTCTTTGTTGTCAATCAGGCGGCTAATCCGGGAGAAGGCGACATGTGGGCTTATACCCGTGCCGGCAGTTTCGGGCTGGATGACAACGGCTATTTGGTCAATACCGGCGGTTTCTATGCGCAGGGCTGGTCTCTGCTGCCTTGGGACGGCAATCCGAATGCCAGCGTCGTTAACGTTAACGGTATCAATTATATGAAAGCTTATTATGATACCGACGGTAAAACCGTTTACATCAATGACAACATTATTGATAACCGCAACCTGCGTCCGGTTAACCTGTCCACCATCGGCGGTACGGCTACTCCGACCCAGCAAATCAGCCTCGGAGCCAACCTGCCTTCCAGTGCGCCGATTTTTGACCCGTCCAATGCCGCGGCCGGCGGTAAGGAAAAAATTTCCGCGCTGATTTATGACAGTCTGGGCAATGCCAGCAACCTGAGCCTGGAATATACCAAAACCAGTGCCAACGGCTGGGCTATGAGCAGCAGTATTCCGAGCGGTGCGGCCAGCCTGGTCATGACCGGCAATACCGAAAACGGCAAAGACCTTACCTCTGATGTTTACTATGCGGCCGGACAATTGGAATTCTCTTCCATTCCGCAGAATGGTTCAACCATCAGCATCACCGATGCCGGCACCGGTAAGACCTATACCTTTGAATTTGTCAAAGATGCCGCTCATTATGCCGGAGCCAATATCCCGGTTGAAATCAGCAATCAGGTTGTTTCGGTTGACGATTTCGTTAAAAACTTTGAGACCGCATTGAAAGAAAATATGCCTTCGGCCGAGCGCTTTACCGCCGACGGCAACAAAATCAGCATTGTGCAGTCCACCATGGGCTCGGCGCTGACCATTGATGCCAGCAAAACCCTGTCCTGTCTGCAAAGTGCGGTCAATCCGCGTGCGGATACGGGTATTCCGACCGGTGTTTTTGATATTCCGCAGATTGACGATGATATCAAAAACGGTGCCCGCATTGACTTTAATTCCACCACAGCGGCGGACTATGAAGGCAAAACCCTTACCATCAACGGCAAAACTTATACTTTCACCTCAACGCCGGATCCGGATGATCCTCTGGATGTTGACATTTCTGAAGCCATCAGCGGCGCAGACATTGACCCGACAAAAATTGTCCAGTCTTTGGTAACTGCGCTGAACAACACGGCGGATGAACCGAACCGTTTTGTTGCCAGCGGTATGACTTTGGAAATTCTGCCTTCTTCTTCCGGCGGCGACATCACTCTTGATACAACCGGTCTCGGAACGGCCATCGACGGCGTTATCCGTAACAAAGACGGCGATTGGGGAACCATTCAGAACAAAAATAATTTGGTTTTGGGCAATACCTTTAAGACCAATACCACCGAAGACCAGCAGGGTTCGATTGTTCCGGCCGTTCGCTTTAACTCTGACGGTACCCCGAAAGAATTCTGGGTCAACTCAATGGAAATTGAATGGGCCAACGGCGCCGAAAATATGACCGGCGAAAGCGGCCACGGAACTCCGATTACCCTGAATATGGGCAATGTTGGCACCAACGACGGTTTAACCAACCTTTCCGGCAACTTTACCACCAACTACATTAAGCAGGACGGTGCAAAGTTCGGTAGCTATGCCGGTGTCAGTGTCGATGAAAACGGTGTTGTAACCGCTTTGTTCGATAACGGCGAAACCCGTCCGATTGCCATTCTGCCTTTGGCAACCTTTGCCAACCCTGAGGGAATGGAGTCTCTGACCGGTAACGCCTGGTTGGAAACCGATGCTTCCGGACAGGCCCTGTTGAAGATGGCCGGAACCAACGGTGCCGGTGAAATCACTTCCGGGGCGTTGGAAACCTCTAAAACCGACCTGGCAACCGAGTTTTCCAACATGATTGTAACCCAGCGTGCATATTCGGCCGCTACCAAGATTATTACCACGGCCGATGAAATGCTTGATGAATTGACTCGGATGACATAGAGCTGATTCTTAAAGATTTGCACAAACAAAATTAACCTCCTAAAGGACGCCCCGCCAATGCCGGCGGGGCTTTTAGGGGTTTAAAATTTTGCCGCTGCTGTGAATATTTAAAATTATCGTTCCCTTAAACGCTTTTTTACGCTAATCATAAGGGTAATTGGAAGTGTAATTGATAGAAATGGGTCTTACGGTGAATAATTTTTGGCAAAGCATTAAAAACCTGTCGCCCGGGCGTTTGGCGTCTTTGGCGGCAATTATCATATTTCTGGTCAGCTTTTTGGGGTATATGGTTGCCCGCATGAGCTCAACCGAATATGCCGTTTTATATACGGATCTTGAACTGGAAAATGCCAAACAGATTATTTCCCGCCTTGAAACTGACAATGTAAAGTATAAGTTAACCAAAAACGGAACTGAAGTTATGGTTCCGGTTGATTTGGTTAACAAACTGCGGGTTGATACCGCGGAAATTGCCATGGCTTCCGGGGGAGCCAATGTCGGTTATGAGATTTTTGACCACAGCGATGCCCTCGGTTCAACCAATTTTGTGCAGAACGTTAACTTGATTCGGGCTTTGGAAGGAGAACTTGGCCGCACGATTCGGACTGTCGATAACATCAAAAACGCGCGTGTCCATTTGGTTCTGCCCAAGCGGGAAATGTTCTCCCGTGAAGAGCAGCCGCCATCAGCCTCGGTTGTGATAAAAACCGTCAAAGGGCCGCTGAGTCCGCAGAGCATTCAGGCGATACAAAAGTTGATTGCCGCCTCTGTGCCCAAGCTGGATGTCAAAAACGTGGCAATTGTCGATAATGCCGGTAATTTACTGACCAAAAACTATGAAGATCCGGAGGCAATGACGGCTGCCAATAATGAAATTCTGCGGCTGGAACAGGAACGTAAAATGGGTCAGCAGGTTCAAAGTCTGTTGGAACGAACCATCGGTGAAGGAAAAGTTCGAGCTCAAGTCAATCTGGAAATGGATTTTGACCAAGTTGTCACCAAGGAGGAAATTTTTGACCCGGATACGCAGGTCGTCCGTTCGCAGGCAACCGTAACAGAAGAGGGGATTAACAACACCCGTGAAAATCCGGTGACCGTTGCTCAGAATATTCCCAACGGCGATGTTGTAACCACCGGAAATGGAACGACCTCACAGTCTTCCCGTACCGAAGAAACAATTAATTACGAGATTTCCAAGGTCGTTCGCAACAAGGTCAAAAATACCGGTTCGATTAAGCGTCTGACTGTTGCGGTTATGGTTGACGGCATTTATGAAAAAGGGGTGGACGGCAAAATGGCCTACCGCAGCCGAACCCCCGAAGAAATGGAGCAGATTACGTCTCTGGTCAAATCGGCGGTGGGGTATGATGCCAACCGCGGCGATGTCGTCGAAGTGGAAAATATGCGTTTTGTAAATATGATGCCGGAGGTTGAAGAAGTGCAGGAAATTTTGATTATGGGCTTTACCAAAGACGAGCTGATCCGTATTGCCGAGGGTATCGGCGTCGCAATCGTGGCGATTTTGGTTATCCTGCTGGTTATTCGTCCTTTGGTTAATAATGCATTTGACGTATCTAACAATAATAATGACGGGCGTCTGCTCGGAAGTAATCCCGAAGACGACAACCTTTTGCTGTCAAACTTCCTCAGCGAAGACGACAGCAGTATGGAGGAATTGATTAATCTGAATAAAATTGACGGCCGGGTGAAAGTATCTTCGCTTAAAAAAGTCAATGACATTGTGGAAAAGAACCCCGATGCGGCAGTTAACGTCATTCGCACGTGGCTCTATTCAAATGACAATAATTAGGCGGGTATGAGAACATGGCAATAAAACAAAACGTAATTGATGATTTTAATATTCTTTCCGGCCAGCAAAAGGCGGCAATTTTGATGCTGTCCCTTGATGAAGAACGTTCGGCCTCGATTTTTGCCCTGATGGACGACGAGGAGATTAAGGAGCTGTCGGTTATCATGGCCAGCCTCGGCAAAGTCAATTCCAATGTCGTTGAACAGCTTTTTTCCGAATTTGTGGAAAAGGTTTCATCCACCGGCTCGCTGGTCGGCACTTATGAAAGCACCGAGCGTCTGCTTTCCAAAGCCTTGGATAAAGACCGCGTTTCCAACATTATGGAAGAAATTCGCGGCCCCGCCGGACGAACCATGTGGGACAAGCTCGGCAATGTCAACGAGCATGTTCTGGCTAACTACCTCAAAAACGAATATCCGCAGACCATTGCCGTTATTCTTTCCAAAATTAAAGCCGAGCATGCGGCAAAAGTGATTGCCCTGCTGCCGGAAAATTTCGCCATGGAAATCGTTATGCGTATGATCCGTATGGATTCGGTACAAAAAGAAGTGCTGGACGGTTTGGAGAAAACCCTGCGCAAAGAGTTTATGAGCAACCTTTCCAAATCTACCCGCCGCGATTCGCATGAGCTTATTGCCGATATCTTCAATTCTTTGGATCGCAATACCGAAAGCCGCTTTATGGAGGCTTTGGAAGAACGCAACCGCGAATCTGCCGAGCGCGTCAAATCTCTTATGTTTACGTTTGAAGACCTTATCCGTGTCGATGCCCAGGGTATTCAGATTTTGCTGCGCAATATTGACAAAGACAAACTGGCTGTTGCCCTGAAAGGTGCTTCCGAAACGATTAAAGACCTCTTCTTTAACAATATGTCTTCCCGTGCCGGAAAAATTCTCAAAGAAGATATGGAGGCGATGGGGCCGGTTCGCCTGCGTGATGTTGAAGAAGCTCAGCAGTATATCGTTACCGCGGCCAAGGAATTGTCTAACAATGGTGAAATTGTCATCAGCGAAGGCAAAGACAGTGACGAGCTGATTTACTGAGGTAAGGCTTGATGGCTCAGTTGAAAAAATTTATGTTTGATAACTTCGTAATCGAGACCAGGCCGGAAGCTGACGAGCCTGAACCGCCGGTTGATGAAGAAGCCGCCGCTGAGCCGGTTTCCCCGACGGAGCAGGAAGAAAATATTTCGGCCGAAAGTCCGGCAGAAACGGCAGCCGAACCGGAACTCGAGGCTGAACCCGAGCCGGAAGTCGAACCTGAACCGGAGGAGGAAGAATTTATTCCCGAGCCGTTGCCCCCGGCAGAAAAAAGCTATACCCAAAGCGAAGTTGACGAAATGGTCAATACGGCCCGGCAGGAGGGCTACGAGCAGGGATTCCGCAGTTCTCAGAACGGCGTAGATGCCGAAGCCAACACGCTGCTGATGGATATTAACCAAAAATTGGCCGCTCTGTTGTAAGAAACCGCGGATTTCCGAACCGAAGTTGAAAATCAGGCGCTGGAAATGGTTAAGGTTGCCGTGCTCAAACTGGTGCCGACCCTGATGGCCGATGAAGCCGCTGAACTGGTCAGCAAGTTTATTGCCGATAATTTCAACAATTTTAAAGATGAAGCAAAATTGTCTTTCTATATTCATCCGGATATTATATCATATGCGCAGCAGAAGATTGCCGCGCTGGCCAACAGTTATGACTTTGAAGGAAAAATTGCCTTGCATAAAGACGCGTCTTTGGCTAAAAGTGATTGCCGGATTGAGTGGGAAAACGGCGGCGTGGAATTGAAAGGGGCTGACCAGCTGGCCAAAGTGGCCGATTTGCTCGATGCCCAAAAGATGTAAAACCGGAGATGAAACATGACAGATAATTTAGAATTAGATGAATTGAGCGAAAGCGCCGTGCTTGATGACGAGCCGATTCTTAAAAAAGATGTCGGCATGGATGATTTCGATATCCCCAGTTCTGCCAGCGACTTGGAAGCCGTTTATGATATTCCGGTTAAGGTTTCGGCCATTCTCGGCAAAAGCAAGATGAAGGTCAGCCAGCTGCTGAAGCTGAACAAAGGGGCGATTATCGAACTCGACAGCAAAGTTGGCGAGGCGATAGACATTTATGTCAACAACAATCTGGTTGCCCGCGGCGAGGTGGTTGTCGTTGATGACAAGCTGGGCATCACCATGACGGAAATTGTTAAAAATCCCTCCAAATAAGGACAAGTTATGGAACTGTTGATTGTCGGAACATTGGAAGGCCAAATCGGGGCGGCGAGCAAAATTGCCATCCAGCAGGGCGGTCATGTCTCGATAGCCGATAATGAGGAAGCCGGTTTGGATGTTTTGCGCTCCGGCAAAGCAATCGAACTGGTGATGATTGACGTTAAGCTTGACGTTTATAAATTTATTTCTTCGCTGGAACAGGAACGGATTAATGTTCTGGTTGTTGCCTGCGGCGTAGCCAATGATCCGTCTCTGGCGGTTAAGGCAATTAAGGCCGGCGCCAAAGAATATATTCCGCTGCCGCCGGATCCCGAAATGATCGGGGCGGGGG
>ERZ780094.984-NODE-984-length-10017-cov-6.735696_pt1 | contig 10017 bp, 11 predicted proteins | sample MGYA00511174_ERZ780094 | MGnify/ENA primary metagenome ERZ780094 (study PRJEB29588, sample SAMEA2148063) | human gut metagenome | biome: human gut; feature: human-associated habitat; material: faeces | place: Denmark | collected 2008/2010 ...
CTGCGCTCGGCACGGTTGTTGCTCAGCTCCAGACGGCCATCCTCCAGATACCTTGCCAGGTACGGCCACTGCTCCAGCAGGTAGTGAATGGCCCTGCCCAACGCAGATTTCGGCGCGGTTTTCGCCTGCATCTCATTTGCCCATGACAACAACGCGTCTAAAACAGGCTTTGCCTGCTCCAGCCGCTTTTCATATCGCTCCTCCGGTGTCAGCTCTGCAAACGCCTGCTCCAGCTTGAAAAGTCGGGAGCAATAGCATTCGCCAATCGCTGCCGGAGCGTCCTTCTGCATCTCCTTGGGCAGCGTTTGCAACGCCTCGTCAAATTTTCGCCTCGCATGTGCCCAGCAGCCCACCACACGGATGTTGCCCGGCAGTCTGTGGTATCCCTGGTATCCGTCTGCGTGCAGCCATCCTGAGAAGCCTTGCAGGAAATATTCAGCATGCTCCGCTTTTCTCGTAGGCTGGTACTCATACAGCACAATGGCCTGCTTTGTGCAGCCGCTGGTGCGGTACAGCCACATGTAGGACTTGCTGGTGGAGGAACGTCCCGGCTCTTTCAACACCTGCAAGGTCGTCTCGTCGGCGTGCAGCACCGGCTCCTTACAAAGCTGCTCGCGCAGCGCATCGTAGATCGGCCGCAGCCATTTCTCCGAAGTGTTCAGCAGCCAGTTGGCCATCGTCTGCCGGGATAGCCTCAAGCCCTGTCGGTTAAACTCCTGCTCCAGACGGTACAGCGGCGAGTACATGACGAATTTCTGTGCTGCCAGATACGCCACTGCCTCCGCAGAGGCAAAGCTGCCAGGCAGCAGCGCAGGCTCCTTCGCCGCCTTCACAATGTTGGCTTCACCGGTCTCCTGCTCGCAGTTCTTGCAGGCGTAGGTGTAGTACACGTCCTCGCGCACCCAGAACTCTGCCGGCTTCATCATTAAGCTGCGGCGGACTTCCTTGCCAATCTCCACCAATTTGCTGCCACAGGCAGAACAAGTCCGTTCGTTCCCCGGCAGGCGGTGCTCCACCACCTCGGTGGGAATACCCTCTGGAACGACATCCAGCACATTGCCGGACTGCCGTTTGCGCTCGTGCGCCTTCACGGTGATCTGCTTCTCCGTGGCGGCTTTGGTGCCAAAGGCGTAGGCCTCCAGCTCGTTGTAGGTCAGGCTCAGCTGCTCCATGACCATCTGCTCCGCCTGTTCCGAGGAACGGCCAAACAGCTTCTTCTTGGACAGCTTCAGCTGCTCCAGCAACCACTCATTTTGCAGCGTAAGGCTGGTGATGACCTGCGCCTGCTCCTGTTCGAGGGCGGCAAACTTTGCTTCCAGCTTTGCATTCCGTGCTTTTTCCTGCTGCAAATGCTCATATTCCGCACGGGAAATGGTCACCATTTCTTCCGTGTTGCTTGTCTGCATTTCTCTGTTTTCCATGAGGAAATTATACCACAAGGCAGAGAGAAAAGCCAGTATTTTCAATGGTTTTGGACATTCTTCCTTGCTCAGACTGTGCTCAATCCTGTCACCGGACGGTGGGCTTTCGGCTGTTCGATTTGCAGTCCCTCCATGAGCCAGCGGTACTGCTGCGGCGTTAAAGTCTTCACCTCAGATTCTGAGCGCGGCCATTGGTACGCGCCCTGTTCCAGTCGCTTGTACAGCAGGATAAAGCCATCTTTTTCCCAGTACAAGCCCTTGATACGGTCCCGCCGCCGTCCGCAGAACAAAAATAATGTGTTGGTAAACGGATCCAACTCAAACTGCTGCTGGACGAGCCGCGCCAGACCATCTATGCCTTTACGCAGATCCGTGTAGCCGCAGGCAATATAGACTTGATCTGCACCGGTGAAGTCGTTCAGCATAGGCGCAGGAGCTCCACCAGCAGTCTCAGCTGTTCCGCGTCACAACCGGGGTAAATGTCCAGACTGGCCTTCCCAATATGCAGTGTGGCGCAACGTTCCGCTACGTTGCGAGACATTTTCTTCGGTTCCGGCAGCTCCGCAAAGGTCACGGCCGTTGATGGCGGTGCTCCGTTTTTCCGTACGCCTGTCAACAGTTCACGTTCCCAACGGTAATAGGTGGCTGTCGTAACACCCCGCTGCCGGCACCATTCACTTACAGAGAGACCGCTGCCCCTGCATTCCTGTATAGACATGCTCCATTCCTGCTTCTTGGCTTCATGTTTCAGCTCATTGCTCGTCATTTACTTCACACCCTGAACATTATAGTGGTGGAAAGTTTCACAACTCCCCACCACTATTGTCCCATGTCTGTCCAGCCGCTGCCTGCTTTGACGGTTACGTCATTGATTTTCTGTTCAATGACCGATGCTATTCCATTCGGTTTAATCGGGTTGTCAGTTATAGCCAGGCTTTGGCTGCTGCGGTGACGCGTTTTGGCGATTTGAAGAACCATGCTGTGTCTTACATTATCGATGTCGGTGGATTTACAGTTGACGTTCTGAAGTTGCGGCATGGCCGGCCGGATCTTGAGGTAATGGAGAGTTTTGAGCAGGGAGTAATCACACTCTATAACTCTATCACCAGCCAGTGCAATTCGCAGTTTGATCGACTGCTGGAGGACAGCGATATCGATGAAGTGATTCGAGGTGAACCGACAATCCTACCCGGTGAGATTCAGATGCTGATTCGCACAGCCGCCAATCAATTCTTAAATGAGTTCTACAACTTCATCCGCGAACGCGGCATTGATGTGAAAAGCAGCAAGTGTGTCTTTGCCGGTGGTGGATCAATTCTGCTGCGAAATCTTATTGAGCGCAGTGGAAAGGTTGGGTATCCCATTTTCATCGACAATATCCACGCCAACGCCATTGGGTACGAGATCCTCTACCGAAGTGAGGTGAGCGTAAATGCCGGCAAGTAATTACAAACCCAGAGTAGTTTTGCAATTCAACGAATATGATTTTCGGCATCGGAAGGTGCTGGAAATTCTGCGCTCAAACAAGCGCCACATGACAGATCTTGTTGTTAATGCCATTCTCCATTTCATTAGCTGTCCTGAGGTGGAGAGTGAGTTTAGCAAAGAGCACATCCGGAATATCGTAATGGAAGTAATTGCGGAAATGCAGGCAGATGGTTCTTTGGGCTCACTGCATACTGACCATAGCAATTCCAGCGCGCAAGTGTCTCCTGAAGATGCGTTTGAATTGGGAGATATGATGGCTGCGTTTAGAAAGTGAGGTGGCGTAACATATGTACTCCGGGAAAACCATCGATAGCCGTTCGGGGCTCCCTAAAGATATTGATTACGAGCTGCTTCGATTTCAGACGCATACCGGCCGTGCATTTCTTCTTAGCGATCGGGGGTTTGAAAAGAAATATGGATATCGGCATGGCGTTGAGACACCAGTGGGCGATATTGAAGAAAACCTTTGGTGCGCACTCATGAAGGAACTGGTTGAGAAGAATAACGATACGGCGCTATATGCGGCACTTTTGGATTGGTTTGGGGATTGTCCGATTGCAGGTCGGACAAAGAAAGAACGAGAGTTCTATGTACTCCAGTGCTTTTCAAATCAACTCTTTGATAACGAAGAGTGGGTTGATTATGTCCCATTCAATCAAAAGTATCGGCCAAAAATCATGGTGGGAAAGTGAAGAGAGGTGAGTGACGTTGATCTCAAGAGAAATTTTCCTAAGCACGCTTGATAAGATTCGCCGGCAGGATGCTCGAATAGAGGAGTTCGAGGATGCATTGCAGAAACTGTGCGATATTCGGCCAGCATTTGATCAGGGTAATCTGTACCTTGAGGCACTGCTGGAATTGCTGCAGTATACCACGAACGATAAGTCCGATGTGATTGGTTGGTGGCTATATGAAGCTCCGAAGGATGATCCGACTATATCTTGGATCGAAGATGGTGTAGAGATTAGCAGGACATTGTCTTCCCTGGATGCGCTATACGACTACCTTTGTGAAGTCAATAACCCCCACCAAATCTAACGATTTGGAGGGGGCTTGCGAGAAATCGTAAGCCCTGATTGACTACCCTAAGTGTTTCGAGCACTACGTTACTCAAGAATGTAAGAATAGGCACCGGCGGGCGTGAATCCGAACCTGCCGCACTGCGGTGTGTGATTAAAAGCTCTGAGGGTAAGGAGCGGTGTTGCACACGAAAACCTTGAGATAACATTGGGTACGGATACCTGACGGCCGAAAGGTCGCGTGGCTTTTTCGTTAGCCACAATCAAAGAAGAAGGAGGAAGGCATCATGCCAAACAAAGTGTATGTCATCAACAAGCACGGGCGTCCGCTGATGCCCTGCTCCCCGGCAAAAGCCCGTCATCTGCTGGATGAAGGGAAAGCCAAAGTGAAGAAGAGGACACCCTTTACCATCCAGCTGGTCTACGGAAGCAGCGGCTACACCCAAGAAGTCATTCTGGGCGTGGACGCTGGAAGTAAGACCATTGGTATGTCGGCATCCACTACAAAAGAGGAGTTGCTCTCCGCAGAAGTAAAACCTCGAAATGACGTGGTGGATTTACTATCCGCCCGTCGAGAGTTCCGCAGAGCCCGGAGAAACCGCAAGACCCGGTATCGCAAGCCGCGCTTCGATAACCGAGTCCGTAGCAAGCACAAGGGATGGTTGGCGCCTTCTGTGGAGGTCAAAATTCAAGAGCACATCACCTCAATCAAGAGGGTTTGCCGCATCCTGCCCGTGAGCAAAGTGGTCATAAGAATACTGATTTCCGGTGGATGTCTGGTGGGTGTGGGAATACTTTTGGCATTCACCGAAATAAAGATTGCAGGGCTATATAAGAAATACTGTTGGGATATGATTACCATAATGGTGATACTCGTAAGTATGGCAATAGCAATCTATTTCGCAGATTGGATAAGGACAATATTACCAGTCAATCTACTGTTTCTATTGTTATTGGTACAGGTAATATATGTCGTGATAAGATGGTATGTGAAAGGCTGGCGGGAAACAAGGGGATATTACTAAAACATACTATACCATGCCTAAAACTGTTAAACAATAAATCGGCATAATTGGTCATTTCATGATGCAAGATAAAAAGACTGATTATGTCGATATACAGATTCTGTGAATGAATGAAAGTGGATAACTTGTTTTGTCCGAGCAAGGGAACTATAATGTTTTGGTAGAAGTAAAAAAGACAACCATTTGGTTGAGAAAAAAGATGCAGAAAAACCTATTGACGGAAGAATAAAAAATCAAGGAGTAATCATGATAGAAAACAAGATAATATTGATTGAAGATGATAAAGAAATAAGAGGAATGATAAACGATTATTTATCAGGAGAATTTGAAGTGACAGCTTTTAATGATGGTATGTCAGCTATCCAGAAAATTACAAGCTATGATGAATATGCGCTTGCGCTTATTGATCTTATGTTACCGGATATAAGCGGGATGGAGATTATTAAGATAATTCGTAAAGTCAGCAAGATACCAATTATTATTATTACTGCTAAAGACAATGATATAGACAAATCATTAGGATTGAATTTGGGTGCTGATGATTATGTGGTAAAACCTTTTTCACTCATTGAGCTTACTGCTAGAATAAAGGCTAACATCAGACGAGCAAGAACCTACCAGGCGTTACCGAATAATTCAATTATCAAAATTAAAGATATAGAAATCGACCCTCATAGTCACATGGTTCAGCGCAAAGGAGTAACCATAGATTTAACGCCAATTGAATTTCAAATTTTATACATTTTAGCAAGCCATCCGGGGCAGGCTTATTCAAAGGAAAGGCTATATGAACTGATTTGGAAAGAACCATATTTTGGAAATGAAAATGTGTTGAATACACACATCAATCGTCTTCGCTTGAAATTGAAGAGCAATGCAGAAGACAGTACAGCCTATGTTAAAACTTTATGGGGCATTGGATATAAGATGGAGGAGAAATAGATGATGATTTTATTTGTGGTTCTTTCATTTGTTATGGTTTTTATATTGATCTGGCAACAGATACAGCATAAAAAATTAGTACGAGAAATTGATTATATTACAAGTAGGCTTGATACTATTTCTGTCATTTCTGAAAATGGCTTTGTACTTATACCTACAGATAATGATAGTATCAAGAAATTAAGCGCTGCACTTAATAAGCTGCTTCAGGATTTTTATACAAAAAAGTCACAATTTGAGCAGAGTAAACAGGCAATGGCGAAAGTCCTTACAAACATCTCTCACGACATCCGAACTCCACTCACTGTTCTAAAAGGAAATAGTGAAATGCTTTCCAATATAACAAACACTTACTCTGCATCTGAAAATGTTCATGCTATGGCTGTTAAAATAGACCAAAAGGCTGATGATTTAATCTCAACAATTAACGACTATTTTACAATGTCTAAAATAACTTCTGGAGATTTTTCTATTAAAATGAAAAAGGAAAATATATCAAGGATTTGCCAAGATACAATTTTGGACTACTATGACCTTCTTGAACAGAAACAATTTGAAGTCAATATTCAGATACCGGATACACCGATTTTTGCCTATACAGATAACGAGGCGTTACAACGCATTTTAAAAAATCTGATAGACAATGCCATCCGACATGGTGGTGATGGTAAGTATATTTCTTTAAGGCTCACCACATCAAATGGAAAAAACATTATTGAAATAGAAGATCGAGGAGATGGGATATCACCACAGCAGCAAAAACAGATCTTTGAAAGGAATTATACAACAGCCCGAAAAACTTCCGGCAGTGGTTTGGGGCTTTCAATTTCAAAATGTCTTGCTGAACAAATTGGGGCAGACTTAGAAGTTTATAGTGTACAAAATGAGCAAACTATTTTCTCAATCATCTTGAAAAAGTTAGAAAATCGTTAGATTTATGACAGAGAAAAGAGAAGTCCATTTTGTATAATGGCAGCTATAAAGGAGGCACACAAAATGGATTATATTATGGAAACCGTAGGTTTGCGAAAAGCCTACAAAGATAATATTGTTGTAGACGATGTAAATATGCATATATCTAAAGGGGCAATATATGGCTTTGTTGGTCCAAACGGCGCAGGAAAAAGCACGGTTATGAAAATGATTTTGAGTCTTATCCAGCCAGATGCTGGAGAGGTTCAGCTTTTAGGCGAAAAAGTTACCAGTCACAGTTATGAAATATTCAAAAAGGTTGGTTCTATTATTGAGAATCCATACTTTTACGATAAAATGACTGCCAGACAAAACTTAGAGCTGCACTGTGAGTATATGGGATTTCCCAACAATGAACGAATCGATGAGGTTTTGCATTTGGTGGACTTGCAGAATGTCGAGAAAAAACAAGTTTGTCATTACTCGTTGGGTATGAAACAACGACTTGCTATTGCAAGAGCTATTCTGGCAAAGCCAGAATTTTTGATTTTAGACGAACCGATCAATGCTTTAGACCCTGAGGGTATTCGTGAAATGCGAACCCTTTTTCAACGGCTAAATCAAGAAGATGGAACAACTATTTTTATATCCAGCCACATTCTATCCGAAGTGGATCTTCTTGCTGATACGATTGGAATTATTCAACACGGAAAACTCTTAACAGAATTACCTATCGAAGAAATCCATAAGCATCAAACAGATTATATCAGCTTGCAGGTTGACGATGTGACTCGTGTTGCTGCACTGCTTGAAAACATGAGAATCACGAATTTTAGTGTATTAGATAAAGAATTTATCCACATTTATGATTCTGATATTTCAGGTAAAGCTCTGTCAAAAGCCATCATTGAGAACGGGATTGGTTTGGAAAGCATGGGACGCAAGCAAGACACACTGGAAGATTTCTTTTTCCAGCTTACAGAGGAGGAAAAATGAGATGACACATTTGATCAAACTGGAACTGAAAAAATTTGGTATTGCACAAAATATTATCTTTATGTTTGCCGCAATTCTTTTCAGCATCCTTTTCATTACAATATCTTTATGGGATAGCATGACAGACCCCAAACAGGTCAAAGACACATTTGAAAGCACATACCTTGTCATTGGCTTATTGATGTCATTCATTTTTCTTGTGTACTCGTCGGTCTTAACGGCAAAGCTGGTTATTGGAGAATATAATCATCGAACAATTACGATTATGTTTTCTTATCCTTTAAACAGAATAAAATTGATTGCCAGCAAATTAACTATAATCATGGTTTATACAGCGATTTCAATGACGATTGGATATATCTGTTGTAGCAGTTATATTATATTTGCGGATAAATCCTTTAATATGCTGGAGGGAACATTTCAACCATCAATGCTCCGAACATGGATACCAATGGCAATAACCACTGTGATTATATGTATGGTGCTGTCTCTGTGGTCATTTATTATTGGCATGATCAGAAAATCTGTTCCTGCAACAATCGTTACTTCTTTGATTGTTATTGTGTTACGGCAAGTTATTATCACCAAAAACACAACCAATCAGGAGTCCATAATGCAAGTTATCTTAGTTGCTATTGTTACCGTCATTGCTACACTACTTATCTTTAAAAGAAAAGTGCCTGAACTATATTGATTATTTCTATTTTTACAAATGGTAAAAGAAAAAGCCGTCGCAAAGCAGATTCAATTTCATGTATTTATATAACGGCGGCTTTGATTTTTAAAGTCAATGTTTTTAGTGATTACACAAACAGATGACAACTTACATGTATGTGGTAGCTGACGTAAGTTTGGATTATTTTAAAAGATTTCCAATGAATCTTCCGCATCTACCCACATCTGCATATTCCCATCCAGATATAATCGTACATATTCAAGCGGTTCATCAATTGCAAGTGCATTTAATGCACAATCTGAGCCAGGCGTAGTTTTTAAATTCTTTTCTGCTTCCCAACAGTCAATGCGGAGCATATAGCTCGCAGAGGTATAAACATCAACACTATTACGTTGTGGATTGTATTCTGCAAATATTGTTCTCATTGTATCAAATCTCCTTATCATTCAATCAATCATTTCTTACAAAAATCAGAAGCGTTTCAATCAGTTCACCATGTCATTTTCATTTTGTGCTATAATGTGTTATCAGTTTTTTTCCCCTTGTATTTGCCCTTATCAGAGTTCGTAAACACTGGTGGGACGATATAACACAAGGGAAACAATAAGGGAAAGCTCACCTGCGCCAAACTTAGTGTTTTCAAAGGCTTGAGAGATATTTGATAATAAAATATAACAATTATTAAATCCCTTGGAATACATGAAATCTCAATTCAAGTTTGCCGTACTTGATCCCAACAGGGCTTGAGGCGGGCACGCCCCGACAAGAAGCTGTCCCAAAGAGACAGAAATTTTCAAGAATTGAAAATTTGTGGCCACGGGACGATCCGCGCTCTTGTGAACAATAGAAAAACCAGAACTGCATGGCTGATTCAGCGAACGGTTCTGGTTTTTCTTGACGGGCGAAGGCCTTTCTGATAGGGTAAAGGCAAACTGGAGAACTGGTGCCCGACGCACTGCGTGTCGGGCGCGGGGAGGGAAAAGCGTGGAAGAAAATCTGTTTCGTTCCATCCCGCGGGTGGACGAGCTGCTCGGTCGGGACGAGCTCAAGGTGTCGGCGCTGCCGCCGGTGCTGCTGCGCGAGAGCGTGCGCGAGGAGCTGGACGCGCTGCGAGACGAAGTGCGCGGCGGCCTTTCCGCGCTGCCGGAGACAGGCATACTCTGCGCGCGCATTCTGGCACGTGCAGAGGAAAAGCAGCTTCCGACGCTGCGCTCGGTCATCAACGCGACCGGCGTGACGCTGCACACGAACCTTGGCCGCGCCTGCCTGAGCGAGCGCGCGGCGAACGCCGCGGCAGAGGCGGCGAGAGATTATTCGACGCTTGAATACGATGTGGAAAACGGCTGCCGCGGCTCGCGCTATCAGCACGTGGAGGCGCTTTTGTGCCGCCTGACGGGCGCGGAGGCGGCGATGGCCGTGAACAACAACGCCGCGGCGGTGCTGCTCATCCTGTCCGCGCTCGCGGGCGGGGGAGAGGTCATCGCCTCGCGCGGCGAGCTCGTCGAGATCGGCGGCTCGTTTCGCCTTTCGGGGGTTTT
>ERZ780094.1004-NODE-1004-length-9859-cov-3.515402_pt1 | contig 9859 bp, 7 predicted proteins | sample MGYA00511174_ERZ780094 | MGnify/ENA primary metagenome ERZ780094 (study PRJEB29588, sample SAMEA2148063) | human gut metagenome | biome: human gut; feature: human-associated habitat; material: faeces | place: Denmark | collected 2008/2010 ...
CCGCCCCCCCCCCCCCCCCAGCCGGTGCGCGCTCATCCAGTCGAGGTCGGCGTAGATCTCCTCCGGCGTGCCGTCGCGCACGAGCTGCCCATCCTCCAGCACGAGCAGCCGCCGGGCATACGCGCCCAGACAGTCGGCGTTGTGTGAGACCATGAGGATGGTCATGCCGCCGCGGTTGAGCTCGGTGATGAGCTGCAAAAACGCCTCGCGCCCGAGCGGGTCGAGCCCCGCGATCGGCTCGTCGAGAATGAGATACTCCGGCTTCGTTGCCAGCACGCCCGCGATGGCCACGCGCCGCTTCTCCCCGCCGGAGAGGCCCATCGGCGGCTGGTCGTGGACTTTCTCGAACGAGAAGCCAACGGTTTCGAGCGCCCAGCGCACGCGCGTCTGCTTTTCGGCGGCGCTCAGGCCGCTGTGCTTCAGGCCGAAGGCCACGTCTTTTTCCACGGTCGTCTCAAAGAGCTGACACTCCGGGTACTGGAACACGATGCCGACCTTGCGCCGCAGGATGCTGCGCTCATAGCAGCGGGCGTGGATGTCCTGCCCGTCGAGCATGACGGTGCCGGCCGTCGGCGTGAGCAGACCGGCCATGATCTGGATGAGCGTGGACTTGCCGCAGCCGGTGCGGCCGAGGATGCCGACGAAGCTGCCGTTTTCGACCGTGACGGACACATCGCGCAGCGCAGTGGTTTCAAAAGGTGTCCCCGCGCCGTAGACACACGTCAGATTCGTTACTGTGATCGGCATAGTTCCTCCGCAAGCTCCTCAAGCGTCAGCGGGCAGCGGGCGAGCGTGATCCCGGCCTGCTTCAGGTCATGGTACATCCGCACCGGCATCGGCGGCGTGAGCCCTGCCGCGGCCAGCAGCTCCGGCTGCGTGAGCATCTCGCGCGCCGTGCCGTCGGCGATCATTTTGCCGTTGTGGATGAGATAGACGCGGTCGGCGCCGATGGCTTCTTCAATATAGTGCGTGATCATGACGACGGTCTTGTGCTGCTGCGTGTGCAGGCGGTGGATCGTGCGCAGCACCTCCTGCCGGCCGTCGGGGTCGAGCATGGCGGTGGCCTCGTCGAACACCAGAATGTCCGGCGACAGGGCCAGCACGCCGGCCAGCGCCACGCGCTGCTTCTGCCCGCCGGAGAGCGTGTGCGTCGCGCGGTTTTCATAGCCTGCCATGTCCACGGCGGCGAGCGCCGCGGCCACGCGCGCGGGGATCTCGTCTTCCGGCACGCCGTAGTTTTCCAGCCCGAAGGCCACGTCCTCGCCCACGATCGTGGACACGAACTGGTTGTCCGGATTTTGAAACACCATGCCGACTTTGCGCCGCAGCGCCCAGCGGTTGGCGGGGTCGGCGGCGTCCATGCCGTCAACGGTCAGCGTGCCGTGCTGCAGCGGCAGCAGGGCGTTGAAGTGCTTGACGAGCGTGGATTTGCCGCAGCCGTTGTGCCCGAGTACGGCCACAAATTCACCGGGCGCGGCATACAGCTGCGCGCCGTTGAGGGAGCGGCGGCCGCCCGGCCCGTCGTAGGAAAATCGAATGTCGTGTGCATCAATCATGATCGGATCGTCCATACTCTTTATCGTGTATTTGACACAAGTATAACAAAAAACGACCGCCGCGCAAGCCCGGTGGGGGGATATTTGCGCAGAAAACGCCGCGCTGCGCAAATCCGTGCCCCCGGTTGACGCGCGCGCGCTTTGGCGGTAAAATAGCAGCACGAACCAGAAAGGACCGACTGCCATGTACCATGGATATTATTATGGCTTTGATACCACGTATCTGCTGCTGGTCGTGCCGGCGCTGCTTATCGCGCTCATCGCGCAGATCCAGGTCAAGAGCGCATTTTCGCGCTACGCGCGCGTGCGCTGCACGAGCGGCCTGACCGGCGCGCAGGCGGCGCAGCGCATCCTGCAGGCCAACGGCATCACGGATGTGCGCATCGAGCACATCTCCGGCAAACTCACCGACCACTTTGACCCGCAGGCGAAGGTCATCCGCCTCTCGGACGAGGTCTACGGCGTCGCGTCGATCGCGGCTGTGGGCGTCGCGGCGCATGAGGCGGGCCACGCCGTGCAGTACGCCATGGACTATGCGCCCATCCGCATCCGCGCGGCCATCATCCCGGCCACGCGCATCGGCTCGAACCTGTCGTGGCCGCTGCTCATCGCGGGGCTGATCTTCAACTGGTCGGTGCTCGTCTGGGCGGGCATTCTGCTCTTCGGCCTCGTGACGGTGTTCCAGCTTGTGACGCTGCCGGTGGAGTTCAACGCCTCCCGTCGGGCGCTGGCTGCCATCGAGTCGCGCAACCTGCTCACGGACGACGAGCTGCGCGGCGCGCGCAGCGTGCTGCGGGCGGCCGCCATGACGTATGTCGCGGCGCTGCTGGTGTCGTTTGCGCAGCTGCTGCGGCTCATCCTTCTCTACGGCAACCGCCGCCGGGATTGACGCCACCGTTGCAATCGGAGCCGAATTATCGTAAAATAGCGGGTGCAGGGGTCACTGCACCTGCTATTTTTCTGCCCGGGAGGGGATCGCATGCACCGCATTTTTATCGTGGAGGACGACGCGGCCATCGCCGCCGCGCTGCAAAAGCACCTGACGACGTGGGGCTTTGACGTGCGCTGCGCGGAGGATTTCCGCAATGTGCTTGCCGAGTGCACGGCGTTTGACCCGCAGCTCGTGCTGCTCGACATCACGCTCCCGTTTTATAACGGCTACCACTGGTGCCAGGAGCTGCGGCGCGTGTCGAACGTGCCGGTCGTGTTCCTTTCCTCGGCGTCGGACAATATGAACATCGTCATGGCCATGAACATGGGCGGCGATGATTTCATCGCCAAGCCCTTTGACCTGAACGTGCTGCTGGCGAAGATCCAGGCCATTTTGCGCCGCACGTATGATTTTGCCGCGCCCACGCCCACGCTCGAGCACCGCGGCGCCGTGCTCAACACGGCCGACGCGACCCTGACGTATCAGGGCCGGCGCATCGAGCTGACGAAAAACGACTACCGCATCCTGCAGACGCTGCTCGAGCGCAAGGGCAGTGTCGTCAGCCGCGAGACGCTCATGGAAAAGCTCTGGGAGACGGACAGCTTCGTCGACGAGAACACGCTCACGGTCAACATCGCCCGCCTGCGCCGCAAGCTCGAGGCCGCCGGCCTGCCGGATTATATCACGACGAAAAAAGGCCTCGGCTATCTCATCGAGTGAGGGGGGAACGGCCATGTTTGGCGCTTATGTGAAGGAAAACCGCAAGGCGCTCATCGCGCTCGCGGTCTACACGGTCGTGTTCGCGCTCGTGTTCTGGCTCTACCGGCTGCCGCTGGGTGCGGCGGGATACGCGGCACTCGTGTGTCTGTTTGTGCTGGCGCTGTGGTTCGCGGTCGATTACCGGCGCTTTGCTGCGCGTCTGCGCCTGCTGCAGCGGCTGGAGCAGGAGATCACGCTCAGCACCGAACAGCTGCCGGAGCCGGACGGCATGCTCGAGGCGCAGTATCAGGCGCTCGTGCGCGCGCTCGATGCCGACCGCCGCGCGCAGATGACCCGCAGCCAGCGCAGCTATCAGGACCTGGTTGAGTACTACACCGTTTGGGCGCACCAGATCAAGACGCCCATCGCCGCCATGCGCCTGCTGCTGCAGGACGCGGACACGGACGAGCAGCGCGCCCTGCTCGAGCAGGTGCAGAGCGTGGAGCAGTATGTGGAGATGGTGCTCGGCTACCTGCGGCTCGAGAGCCCGTCGTCGGACTATGTCATCCGCAACTATGCGCTCGACGATATCGTCCGGCAGGCGGTGCGCAAGTTTGCGTCCCAGTTCATCCGGCGCAGGCTGCGGCTGGAGTACGCGCCGCTGAACGTCAGCGTCATCACGGATGAAAAGTGGCTGCTGTTCGTCATCGAGCAGGTGCTCTCCAACGCGCTCAAGTACACCCGCAGCGGGTCGGTGTCCATCACGCTCGAGGCGCCGAAAACGCTCTGCATCCGCGACACGGGCATCGGCATCGCGCCGGAGGATCTGCCGCGCGTATTTGAAAAGGGCTACACCGGCAGCAACGGCCGCACGGATAAGCGCGCGACCGGCATTGGCCTGTACCTCTGCCGCCGCATCCTCGAAAAGCTCGGCCACACGATCGCCATTACCTCGGAGGTGGGCGTGGGCACGACGGTGCGCATCGGCCTTGCGCAGGACGCGCTCGAGGTCGAGTGAGCCTTACAGAATCGTAAGTTTCCGCCGGGAAAATGTAAGCCAGATGCATGGCAGCCATTTCCCCGGCGGTTTATACTGAGCCTGTCATTACACAGGAGGTAACGGTTATGTCGTTTTTGGAAGTTCGTCATGTTCAGAAAATTTACACCACCCGCTTCGGCGGCACGAAGGTGCAGGCGCTCAGCGATGTGAATTTCACGGTCGAGAAGGGCGAGTACGTCGCCATCATGGGCGAGAGCGGCAGCGGCAAAACCACGCTGCTCAACATTCTCGCCGCGCTCGACAAGCCCACCGGCGGCGAGGTCGTGCTCGACGGTCGGGCGCTGGGCACGATCCCGGAGCGGGAGATCGCGGCGTTTCGCCGCTCGCATCTGGGCTTCGTGTTTCAGGAGTTCAACCTCCTCGACACGTTTTCCGTGCAGGACAATATCTTCCTGCCGCTCGTGCTCGCAGGCAAGGCGTATCCGGAGATGGCCGCGCGCCTCGCGCCCATCGCCCGGCAGCTCGGCATCGCGGAGCTGCTGCAGAAGTTCCCGTATGAGCTCTCCGGCGGACAGAAGCAGCGTGTAGCCGTCGCCCGTGCGCTCATCACGCAGCCGAAGCTCGTGCTGGCCGATGAGCCGACCGGCGCGCTCGACTCGCGCGCGACAGACGAGCTGCTGCACCTGTTCGAGGAGATCAACCGCGGCGGTCAGACCATCCTCATGGTCACGCACTCGGTCAAGGCGGCCAGCCACGCCTCGCGCGTGCTGTTCATCAAGGACGGCGAGGTGTTCCACGAGATCTATCGCGGCGAGAGCACGGATGAGCAGCTCTATCAGAAGATCTCCGACACGCTCACGATGCTGGCAACGGGCGGTGAGCGCCATGCGTAACCTCTACCCGCGTCTGGCGGCGACGAATCTGAAGAAAAACCGCCGGTTCTACCTGCCGTATCTGCTGGCCTGCATCGTGATCGTGGCGCTGTTTTGCATCATCCTCACGCTCGCGAGCGATCCCTATCTCGGTCAGATGCAGCACGGCGGCAGCGTCAGTCAGGTGCTCGGTTTCGGCGTGTTGATCATGGCGCTGTTTTCCGCCATCATCCTCTTTTATACGAACAGCACCTTCACCAAGCAGCGCAAGCGCGAGTTTGCCATCTACAACATCCTCGGCATGGAAAAGCGCCACATCTCCTACGTGCTCTTCTGGGAGTCGTTGTATACGGCGGCCATGGCGCTGTTTTTCGGCCTCGTGGCGGCGGGTGTGTTCTCCAAGCTCCTGCAGCTCGTGCTCGTGCGGCTCATCGGCGGGGAGGCTACGTTCGGGCTGAACATCAGACTGATGAGCATCGGCTATACGGCGGCGTTTTTCGGCGCGCTGTTTTTGCTGCTGCTGCTCAATACCATCCGCATCATCCATCTGTCGAACCCCGTGCAGCTGCTGCGCGCCGGCAGCGAGGGCGAGCGCGAGCCGCGCAGCAAGTGGATCCTCGCACTGCTCGGCGCGGTGTGCCTTGCCGCGGGCTATATCATTTCCCTGCGCACAAACGCGGCCTTGTACGCCATCCAGTATTTCTTCCCGGCGGTCATCCTTGTCATCATCGGCACATATCTCACGTTCATTGCGCTGAGCGTCGTCGTACTCAAGGCGCTGCGCAAAAACCGGCGCTACTACTATAAAACCAGCCACTTTGCCACCGTCTCCGGTCTCATCTACCGCATGAGCCGCAATGCGGCCGGTCTTGCGAGCATCTGCATCCTCTCGACGATGGTGCTCGTGACGGTCTCGACCACGGTGAGCCTGTATAAGGGCGTGGATGCCTACGCCGACGTGCGCTGGCCGCAGGATATGACGCTCACGCTCATGACCGACACCCGGACGAACACAGTGCCGGACGTCGCGCCGGTTTTGCAGGTGGTGGATGACGCCATGACGCGCGCGGGGCTCACGCAGAGCAACGTGCACGGCTATCGCACCGTCAGGTTTTCCACGCTGCGCAGCGGTGATGCGCTCGATCAGTTCACCGGCTCGGGCGTCGATGCATACACCGTTCTGGTTCTGGACACGGAGGGCTATGCCGACCTGACCGGTGAGCAGGTGACGCTCGCGCCCGGCGAGGCGCTCGCATGGACGGACGGCAAGCCCTTCGGCGACACGGTGACGATCTGCGGCCGCGCGTTCCGCCTGCGGCCGCTCGACAGCTTCCCGCTCGACAGCGGCAGCTCCATCATGGGTCTGCACACGCTGTATCTGGTCGTGCCGGATCTCGACAGCGTGCTCGAGCTGCGCGCGCAGCAAAACGCCTACGCCAGCGAGCACGGCGGCACCCGTAGTATGCTCAACTACACATACCAGTTCGACCTCTCCGGCACGGACGACGAGCAGCTCGACGCGCTGCACACGCTTCTCAGCGACCCCGCGTTTGAGTCCGCTGCCGAGGCGGCGAACGTGCAATACACGACCGATATGCGCGCCGACGGCTATCCAACGCTGCGCAGCACGTACGGCGGCTTTTTGTTCCTCGGTTTTTTCCTCGGGTTCGTGTTCCTGTTTGCGACGGTGCTCATCATCTACTACAAGCAGGTCTCCGAGGGCTATGACGACTGCGGCCGCTTCCGCATCATGCAGCAGGTCGGCATGACGCCGAAGGAGGTCAAGGCGACCATCCGCACGCAGGTGCTGCTCATGTTCTTCCTGCCGCTTGTGACGGCGGCAATCCACATCGCGTTCGCGTTTCCGCTCATCAAGCAGATCGTGTTCGCCTTCGGGCTGCAAAACGTGCATCTGTTTTTGCTGTGCACGCTCGGAACGTTCGGCGTCTTTGCGCTGCTGTACACCTTTGTGTACCTGCTCACGGCGCGAACGTATTACCGCATCGTGCGCATGACGGATTGAATCAAAAAAGTCCGCACAGGCACTGCCTGTGCGGACTTTTTTGGTAGGTACGCTTTAGCCCCAGAGGGCGGTCAGCATGGGGATGATCTGCTTCTTGCGGCTCATTACGCCGGGCAGGAACACGGCGCTGTCCTTCGGCTCGACCGAGAAGGCAGAGCGGATCGTGTCGTCACTGCCGATGTAGAGCAGGTTTGTGCCTTCCATGAGCACGTCCGTGACCATGAGCGCGATCATGTCATAGTGCTGCTGCTCGAGCTTCGTGGCCATGACGGCCAGCAGCTCGTCCTTGCGCTCGAGCACCTTGGCCGAGTCGAGCGACGTGACCTGACCGACGCCGAGATAGTGGTCGGCGATGTGGAACTCCTTGAAGTCGGTGAAGCACAGCTCCTCGGCCGACTTGTCGCCCGCGCTCGAGGCGGCAAAGAGCAGGTTGCCCAGCTCGTTGAGCGAGACGTTGGCGATGCGGGCCATGCGCTCGGCCATGGCGACGTCGCGCTTCGTGCACGTGGGGGACTTGAACATGACCGTGTCGGACAAAATGGCGCTCGCCATCAGCCCCGCCATGTTCGGCGACGGCATGACGCCGTGCTCCTGATACATGTTGGTGATGATGGTCGTCGTGCTGCCGACGGGCTCGTTGCGCACGCGGATGGGCTGCGTGGTCTGAATATCGGCCAGGCGGTGGTGGTCGATGATCTCGAGGATCTCGGCCTGCTCGAGCCCGGGCACGGCCTGCGCCATCTCGTTGTGGTCCACGAGCACGACGCGCTTGCGCCGCGGCCGCAGCAGGTGATAGCGCGAGAGCGTGCCGACGACCTTTTCGTTCTCGTCGAGCACGGGGTAGCAGCGGTAGCGGCTCTCAAGCACGACCTCGCGCACGTCGTCGATGTAATCGTCGAGGTGGAAGCTGACCATGTCCTTCGTCTGGCACGGGCGGGAGATCGGGATCGCCTGATACACCAGCCGCGCCACGCGGCTGGCATCGAGCGGGGTGGAGATGATGCAGGTCTTGCCCGCGTCCTCCAGCCACGCCGGGTCCACGTCGGTCTGGCAGAGGATGATGCACTGCACGCCGATATCGAGCGCGCGGCGGATCATATCCGGCTGGTTGCCGCAGAGGATGATGCTGTCGGGGTCGGAGAAGAGCAGGTTGTCGCAGCTCTGGGGCAGGGCGATCGTCACCACGCCGGACACGCGGTCGACCTGCTCGGCGCCGTCGTTGAGGATGCGCCCCTCGATCACGCTCAGGAGGTTGAACAGCGGCAGCGCGTCCACGTGCCGGTCGCTGATCGTGCGCATGCTGTAGGCCGCAATGTCGCCGGCGGAGAGCATGCCGTAGAGCGTGCCGTCCTCGTTGATGATGGGCATGGCCGAGATGTTCTGGTCGCGCATGATGTGCCAGGCGCGGTCCATCGTGACGGTGGAGTTGAGCGCCGGCGGCGTGTCGTAATCCAGATCGCGCACCTGCGTGCGGACGTTGCTGATCGTTACCGGCTCCTGAAAGCCGAAGCGGTCGAGCAGGCGCTGCGTCTCGTCGCTGATGTGGCCGAGATGCGCGGCCACATAGTCGCGGTCGCCGAGGGCGTTGCGCAGCGCGGCATAGGAGATGGCGGCCACGACGGAGTCCGTGTCCGGGTTCCGGTGGCCGGTGACGTAAATTTCATTCATGAAGTGAGGCTCCTTTGATTTCATGATTGGACGGACAATACTATAATAAGCCGGCCTGTCTTGTCAATGATTGTTTGCAAAAGCGCAAAATCTGTCCGGTTTGTTGGCGATACAATGGCTGTGGTCAGACCAGTTCCATTGTGCGAAGCACTGAAAAACAAAAATGGCTGGAAAGCCGTTGCACATTGTCAAAAAATATGCTATCTTTGGCTCGTGAAGCCGCTGGTTGAACCAGATCGTGTTCCGACCAGCTGCCGCACCCGTAATGAAAAGTGAGAGGTGGAAGCAAACCATGAAAGACCTGAAGCATCTGATCTATTTTGAGAATCTGCTGCAGGAGGCCAACAACGAGCTGGTACAGCAGGCCGAGGCGGAGGGGGAACACGCCCTGGGCTACACCTGCTATTTCGTGCCGGAAACGCTGCTGAACCTGCCCGGCTGCTTCTCGAGCCGCCTGCGTGCGCCGAACACCGGCAGCATCGACGTGGGCACGTACTACATGTCGAGCAAGATCTGCTCGTACACTCGCAGCATCCTCGAGCGCGGCATCGAGGGCGGCTATGACTATCTCGATGCGCTGCTCTCGTCCGAGACGTGCCAGATGATGCACCGCGGCCATGAGCACTTCGAGATCCTCGGCCTCGTGAAGGAGAAAAATCCGCAGTTTTTCATGAGCATGATGGACGTGCCGTTCTCGGACGAGGACTTCGCCGTCGATCACTATGAAGAGCAGCTGCGCATCAAGGTGCTCGAGCCGCTGCACGAGACCTACGGCATCGATATCTCCGACAAGGCGATTCTCGAAGCGATCCGAGATCACAACGAAATTTCCCGCATCATCACCGAGATCGGCGACCTGCGCAAGGCGGCCAATCCCGTCATTACGGGCTATGAGTTTCATGTCATCCAGCTCGTGAGCCAGGTGTGCCCGCACAAGCGGATCCTGCCGTATCTCAAGCAGACGCTCACCGAGCTCAAGCGCCGCAAGCCGGACGCGCAGCCGTGGTTCCGTGTGCGTTTGGTCGTGACCGGCAGCGAGATCGACGATCCCGCGTTCACGAAGCTCATCGAGGACTGCGGCGCCATGGTCGTGGCCGACCGCTATTGCTA
>ERZ780094.1009-NODE-1009-length-9843-cov-3.277074_pt1 | contig 9843 bp, 9 predicted proteins | sample MGYA00511174_ERZ780094 | MGnify/ENA primary metagenome ERZ780094 (study PRJEB29588, sample SAMEA2148063) | human gut metagenome | biome: human gut; feature: human-associated habitat; material: faeces | place: Denmark | collected 2008/2010 ...
AGACGGCGCGCGACATTGCGTGCATGTCCCGCGCGCTGCTGGCCCATCCGCGCATCCGCGCGTACACCACCATCTGGATGGACACCGTGCGCGGCGGCCGCTTCGGTCTCGCCAACACCAACAAGCTCATCCACGCCTATCCCGGCGCGACCGGCCTGAAAACCGGCTACACCCAGCAGGCCATGCACTGCCTGTCGGCCAGTGCCGAGCGCGACGGCGTGGAATACATCGCCGTAGTGCTGCACGCCGAGAGCTCCAAGGCGCGCTTTGCCGACGCGGCGACGCTGCTCAACTTTGCATTTGCCAACTATTCGCTCTATTCCATCGCGGCCAACACGGTCATTCCGCCCGTACGCGTGCGCTTTGCCGAGACGGACAGCGTGCAGCCGGTGCTCTCCGGCGCAGACGCCATCGTCGTGCGCAAGGGCACGGCCGCACCGCAGACGGATATCACGCTTGACGAGGATCTCTGCGCACCGCTCGAGCCTGGCGCGCAGGTCGGCACCGTGACCGTCACCGACAGCAGCGGCGACACGCGGATCCTGCCGCTGGTCGTTCCGGACGGTGCTGCGCGCATCTCAACGGCGCATCTCTGGCTGCAGCTGCTGCGCGCGCTGTGAGACGACAGATTTTCGGTTGCGAAATCCGGATTATCGTGTATACTGGTGATATCCTTTAAGAGAGAAGGTATCGCAATGATCAAAGTGGATCTCTCCGGCGCGGCCGGATTTTTTGACCCCGCAGGGCCGGACTACGCGGCCGCCGCACAGGCGCACCGCACGCTGCTCGAGCACACGGGCGCCGGTGCGGATTTTACCGGCTGGCTCGATCTGCCGGGGCGTATGCAAAACGGCGAACTCAAGCAGATTCTCGCCGCCGCATCCCGCATCCGCGGCCGCTCACAGGCGCTGGTCGTCGTGGGCATCGGCGGGTCGTATCTCGGTGCGAAGGGCGCCGTGGAGCTGCTGCTGCCGCGCCCGCAGCCCGGCGACCCGAAAATTCTCTTTGCCGGCAACTCCCTGTCACCGGACGCGCTGATGCATCTGCTCGAGGAGCTGGGCGATCTGGACTTTGACCTGAACGTCGTCTCCAAGTCCGGCACAACGCTCGAGCCCGCGCTCGCATTTCGGATGTTCCGCGGCCTGCTGGAGGCAAAGTACGGCCCGGAAAAGGCCAAAAAACACATCTTCGCCACGACGGACGCCCACCGCGGCGTGCTCAAGCACATGGCAGATGAAGAGGGCTGGGAGACATTCGTCGTCCCGGATGACGTCGGCGGGCGCTACAGCGTACTGTCTGCCGTCGGCCTGCTGCCGATGGCCGCTGCCGGCATCGACGTGCAGACCGTGATCGGCGAGGCCATCGAGGCCTTTTCCGCCATGAGCGTGCAGTCGCCCGAAAACCCTGCCTGGCAGTATGCCGCCGCGCGCCAGCACCTGTATCAGCTCGGCAAGACGACCGAGATCCTCGCCTGCTACGAGCCATCGTTCCGCTTCATGGCCGAGTGGTGGAAGCAGCTCTACGGTGAGAGCGAAGGCAAAAACGGCATCGGCATCTTCCCCGCCTCCGTTGAATACAACGCCGACCTGCACTCCATGGGCCAGTATATTCAGGACGGCCCGCGCACGCTCATGGAGACCGTCGTCTCGTTCGAGCAGCCGCAAAATGAGTTCACCGTCCCATTCGCCATGGGCGATCCCGACCGGCTCAACTATCTCGCCGGGCGCAGGCTCAGCGACATCAGCCGCATGGCGCAGGAGGCCGTCAAGGCCGCACACATCTCGGGCGGCGTGCCGAATCTGGAGGTGCGCGTGCCGCAGCGCGACGAGGCCGGCTTTGCCTGGCTGGTGTGCTTCTTCGAGCTGGCTTGTGCCATTTCGGGCTATATGTCCGGCGTCAATCCGTTTGATCAGCCCGGCGTTGAGGCATATAAGAAGAACATGTTCTCCCTGCTCGGCAAACCGGAGGCAAACTGAGAAAAGTTATCGTTGCAGTCGGCGCGAAAACGTGCTAATCTAGGCATAGGGTATCACCCTGACTTTCAAAAGGAGTGTGATTGACATATGGTCCAACTGATCATGGGTCTCAAAGGTTCCGGCAAAACGAAGCGTTTGGTGGAAATGGTCGCCACGGCCGTCCGCGAGGAATCCGGTTCTGTCGTGTGCATTGAAAAGGATAAAAAACTTACGTATGACATTCCCTATCAGGCTCGCCTGATCTACGCCTGCGACTACGCATACGCGATGGGCTCTTACGATTTCTTCAAGGGCTTCCTCAGCGGTCTGCATGCCGGCAACTACGACATCACCCATGTGTTCGTTGACAACTTCACGAAAATGCTCACTGAGGTCTCTGAGCAGCAGATCGCGGAGTTCCTGGCCTGGCTGAATGATTTCTCCGAGCGGGAGCACATTCAGTTCACCCTGTCTCTGAGCATGGATCCTGCGACGACTGGCAGCGAGATTACCAAATACATGATCTGACACACGGCAAAACCGCCGCTCCGAACATCCGGAGCGACGGTTTTTTGCACGCATCATTCGGCGAGCTCGCGGTACATTGCCGCAGCGTCGTCTTTTTTTGCATTTTCCGTCACGGCGAGCACCTCCACCTTCACGGTGCGCTGGCCGAAGGCGATCTCGATCACGTCGCCGACCTTGACGTCATACGACGCCTTGGCCGTGCGGCCGTTGACCGTGATGCGCTGACCGTCGCAGGCATCATTTGCTACGGTGCGGCGCTTGATGAGCCGCGAAACTTTCAGATATTTGTCCAGGCGCATAGGCATCCTCCTGTGAAAAACGCTCCGGGTCAGGCCCGGAGCGTTTGATCGTTCTTATTTGGAAACAGCGTCCTTGAGCACTTTGCCGGCCTTGAAGACGGGCACGCGCGTCGCCGGGATCTCGATCTCTTCCTTGGTCTTGGGGTTGCGGCCGATACGGGAGCCGCGCTCCTTGATGTCAAACACGCCGAAGCCGACGAGCTGCACCTTTTCGCCGACCTCGAGGTTGGCGGTGATGGTGTCAAACGTCGCGTTGACGGCCTTCTCGCTGTCCTTCTTGGACAGGCCGGTCTTTTCGGCAACTGTTGCGATCAGTTCTGCCTTATTCATGATGGTAATCCTCCTACTTCATGTTTGTGTTGGCATATGCCACGATATAGAATTCCGCACAGGTCTCTCACTGCTGTGCAGATTTCTTTCCTTTGTTGTCCGCGCCGACAGTCTGCTTGGCCTGCTGCCAGAGCGGCTGCATCTGCGCGAGCGTGCGCTGGTCGAGCGGCACACCGCTGTCCGCCGCTGCGGCCTCCATGGCGGCAAAGCGTCGGATGAATTTTTCGCACGCGGCATGGGCCGCCTGCTCGGGATCGACACCCGCAAAGCGCGCCACCTTCACGGCGGCGAACAGCAGGTCGCCCAGTTCCTCGGTCACGGCGTCCGCGTCGCCGGAGGCCACAGCCTCGCGCAGCTCCTGCGTCTCTTCTTCGACCTTGTCGAGCGCTGCATCCGTATCCGGCCACTCAAAGCCGGTTTTGGCCGCCTTGGCCTGGATCTTCTCACAGCGCCAGAGCGCCGGCAGGCTGCGGGCCACGCTGTCCATCGCCTCGGCGGTGGTCGTCTGCGCGCGCTCGCGCTGCTTGATTGTGTCCCAGTCCGGGGCGTCCGGCTCATCGCGCCGGAACACGTGCGGGTGCCGGTAGACGAGCTTCTTGCAGGCCGCGTCCGCCACATCGTCAATATCGAAATGCCCGGCCTCGCGCTCAATATCCGTGTGGAACAGCACCTGCATGAGCACGTCGCCCAGTTCTTCCTTCAGGTGCGCCGTGTCACCGGCGTCGATGGCCTCGCAGGCCTCATACGTCTCCTCCAGGAAGTTGCGGCGGATGCTCTCGTGCGTCTGCACCTGATCCCACGGGCAGCCGTCCGGCGAGCGCAGGAACGTGATGAGCGCCACAAAGTCGCGCAGGTCATAGCTTTCTTTGCAGAGAAAATCTAACACAATTTTGCTCCTTCTGCAACCCTTTTTTCAAAAAACCATTGAAAATTCAGGATTTTTCGGTGTTATGTCATCTGATGTGCAGAACTTTTGCGAGCTTTTCACCCTTCGGGATGAGCTGCAGGTCAGCAAGCGTGATGGCGCGCGTTTTTACGGCCGCAATCAGATACGTCACGACCGCGCAGACCATCGACACGAGCATGGCCAGCGCCGTGCGCTTCCAGCTCAGGTCGCCGCCCATGACAGCAGCCAGGCCCGTGTACACGCCCCATGCGACGACTGCCATGGCCAGTGTGCTCAGCAGCGGACGCGCAAGGCAGCGGCCGATATGCAGCCGCTCGTGCAGCGTCCGGCACAGGAAGATGTAGTTCACGATGCAGATGACCACGTAGCATGCGAGCGTACCGATCGGCGCGCCGGTGATGTTCACCTCCGGCGCCGCAATCAAAAACCAGTTGACCGCGACCTTTGCCGCGCCGCCGGCCAGCATCGACCAGACGGGGCAAAGTTCATGCCCGGTCGCCTGCAGGACCGCCGTTGTGATGAGTGAAATGCACACGAACACGGACGCGATGCCAAGCAAAAACAGCAGCGTGGGGCCGGCCGCGTTGCTGCGCGGATATAGCACATTCACGATCGGGTCCGACAGCACGGCGAGGCCGATGCCCATCGGCATGGCGACCGCCGCCGAAATGCGCAGTGCAGACTCCGCAACGGCGTGCCCCTGATCATACTTTTTCTGCACGACCATGGCCGCAATGGCCGGGACAATGCTGATCGTCATCGGTGTCACGAATGCGGCCGGAAGATTATACAGCGTCTGCACCTTGCCGTAGACGCCGTAGAGGACGTTTGCATACGTCTCGGAATAGCCGAGCGCCGTCTGCAGGCGGTACATGATGAGCTTTGTGTCGATGAGGTTAATAATGCTCAGGACGCTGGAGCCGAGCGCAATCGGAATGCTGATGCGCAGCAGCGTGCCGAGGATGCGCCCGGCAGACTCCGGCACATCCGGGTCCGCGACCGGTTTGTCCGGGTAATGCCGGTGCTTATAGATCGCGATATAGATGAGCGCGAACGCGCCGCCCGCCGTAACGCCGAAGATGGCGCCCGCCGATGCGACCGGCAGACTCTTGCCCGCGCGCGTAAAGCTCCACGCAAGCACAAGGCCGACGGCGACTTTCCCCACGACCTCCAGGATCTGCGAAATGGTGGTCGGCTTCATGTTGCTCATGCCCTGCGCATAGCCGCGGTACGTGCTCGTCAGATACACGAGCACAAGCGCCGGGGACAGCGCCCAGATGCTCTGCGCTGCGCGGACATTGTTGAGCATGCCGGCCAGCTCCGTCGGAAACAGGAACATGACCAGCCCGAGGATCAGGCCGATGATGGCAAACGTCAGCCACGCGACACGGAAGATCTTGCGCGCCTGCATGGGCCGGCCGAGCGTGTCCGCCTCGCTGATCATGCGCGAGAGCGCGACCGGCATGCCCGCCGTGGCCATGGTGAGAAAGACATTATAAATATTGTAGGCAACGGAAAAATATCCATACCCCTCGTCGCCGAGAATGTTGCCGAGCGGGATCTTATAGATCGCGCCGAGGATCTTGATGACCACGACGCCGGCCGCTATGATGGCCGCGCCGTGGAGATAGTTCTGCTTGCTGCTTTCCTGCAAAGCGCACTCCCTCCCCGCTGAAATTTCACGTGCCGGTATACTTTACACTACCGGACAGAAAAAATCAAGGGAATGGAGCGCATTCCCTTGATTTGCGATTCGTTTTTCAGTTCCGGCCCTGCAAGCGGCGTCGATATGACGCATCCGGTCGAACGGCTGCGCAAGCGCCTTACGGAGCGTTACGCTTCCAGAATGATCCGGTTGAGTACATGCTCCAGGCGCACCTTGTCGTACAAAACAGGCGCCGGATAGTTCACGTTCGTCTCCTCGAGCGCCCACTTCGCGATCGTCTCGTAGTCGGACTGCCGGATAAAGTCAAAGCCCGTGGGCAGGCCAAGGCGCATATTCAGCGCCCGGATGGCCGCGATAAACGCCCTGGCCTTTTCCGCTTCCGTGCCGCTGGTCTGAATTTCCGTCAGCTCTGCCAGACGGGCCAGCTTCGGATAAACGGCCGCGCCATAGTCCTCCAGCACGATCGGGAGAATAACGGAGTTTGCCAGACCGTGCGCCGTATTATACAGCCCGCCCAGCGCGTGCACGATGCCATGGACATACCCCACACCCGTGCATGTGAAGGCCAGGCCCGCCGTGCAGGAGGCGTACAGCATCTGCTCGCGCGCTTCCATGTCATTGGGGGCGTTGTACGCGCGCTCCAGATACCGGAAGATGGAAACGACCGCATCCTCACATCACTTGTTGGTCTTGTCGGTATTGTACATACAGGTGACGTATGATTCCACCGCGTGCGTCAGCGCGTCCACACCCGTGGTTGCCGTGATGAACGGCGGCATGCTGACTGTCAGCTCCGGATCAAGGATCACGGCCTTCGGTGTGACGCAGGGGGCGGTAATGGCGTACTTATGATGCGTGTCGTGGTCGGAAATGACGGCACCGATGGTCACTTCGCTGCCGGTGCCAGCCGTCGTGGGCACGCAGATGATGGGCGCGACCTTCGCGATGATGCGCATCATGCCGGCCATCTTCTGAATGGGCTGGCCGGGCTTTGCGATCGCCGAGGCCGCGATCTTCGCCGCGTCCATGGGCGAGCAGCCGCCGCTTGCGAGGAAGCCGTCGCACCCGCGCTCCCGATACAGATTGCGGATCTTTTCCACGGTCGTGACCGAGGGATTGGCCTCCGTCCGGTCAAACACGGTGCACGCAAAGCCTTGATCCGCGAGCATTGCCACGATTGGCGGCACGATCGTCTTGCCGATCGTCGGCCCTGTCACGATCATGGGGCTGTGAACGCCATAGCTGCGCAAAATCTCCGGCAGCTGCTGCACGCTGCCGCAGCCCTTGCGGATCTCGGGCATCGGGAACATGGCGGGGTAAATCTTTGTGCCAATGTCTATGACCTTGCTGTGGGCGCGATAGCCAAAGTTCTGCACGGCCTGTTTGGTATCATCGAGAGCTTTAACGACTGGCTGATCCAGCTGGTGGCCAATTGCCAAAAGCAGGGCATCATCCGCACACAGACGCCGCCGCAGAACATCGTCCCGCTGCTGATTCGCTGGCGAAGGCGCATCTGTTCGACTGGGTCTGCTGCGACGGGCAGTTTCCCCTGCAGAGCACACTGCGAAAAAGCTACGAGACATTTCTGGACGTGGCGCCGGAATGCCGGGCCTGAGCAAAAAACGACCTCTTTCTGTCAAGAATTCGGACAGAAAGAGGTCATTTTTATGTTTGGCTTCGTATTGGGCCGCAGATCACGCCTTGCGGACGGAGTCGATGTGGCGCGTCAGGTCGAGCATCTTGTTCGAGAAGCCCCACTCGTTGTCGTACCACGCCATGAGCTTGACGAAGTGATCGTTGAGCGCGAGGCCGGCCTTGGCATCAAAGATGCTGGTGTGCGGGTCGGTGATGAAGTCGGAGGAGACGACCTCATCGTCGACATACTCGACAACGCCGGCCATCGGGCCTTCCGCAGCAGCCTTGACAGCTGCGCAGATCTCATCATACGTCGCAGCCTTCTCGAGGCGGCAGGTCAGGTCGACAATGGACACATCCGCGCTCGGGATACGCATGGAGGTGCCGGTCAGCTTGCCTTGCAGGGCCGGGATGACCTTGCCGACCGCCTTGGCAGCGCCGGTGCTGGTCGGGATGATGTTGCCGTGCACGCCGCGGGACAGGCGCCAGTTCTTCTTGGAGAAGCCGTCGACGACCTGCTGGGTGGCCGTGTCGGCATGGACGGTGGTCATGAGGCCCTCGACGATGCCGAAGTTATCGTTGATGATCTTGGCCAGAGGAGCCAGGCAGTTCGTGGTGCAGGAAGCGTTGGACACGATCTTGATGTCCGGGGTATAAGCGTCGAGGTTGACGCCGCAGACGAACATTGGCGTATCGTCCTTGGACGGGCCGGAGAGCACGACGACCTGCGCGCCGGCATCCAGATGATCCTGCGCCTTTTCCTTGGTCAGGAACGCACCGGTGCACTCGAGCACATACTCGACACCCAGCTCGCCCCAGGGCAGGAGCTTCGCGTCACGGTTGTTGAGCAGCGCAACCCGCTTGCCGTTGACGATCAGGGCCGGGTTTTCGCCGCCCTCGTAATCGACGGTGCCGTTAAAGCGGCCGTGCACGGAGTCGTACTTCACGGTATACGCCAGCTGCTCCGGCGTTTTATCCGGCGCGTTGACGGCGACGACCTCAATATCGTCGGCGCAGATCGCAGCGCGGAACACCAGACGGCCGATGCGGCCGAAGCCATTGATGCCAATTTTAATCATGCTCTATTCCTCCTGTTATATCTGCTGCGCACAGCACGCAGCGCAATTTCTTACGGCTATATTCTATAACAATTCCGCCGAAAGCGCAACCACATTCTTGCCGGTGCGGCAAACGCCGCTGTCCATTTGCAACAAATTTTTGCTTTTGTTCGCATTAAAACTTGTATCTATTGACGATTTCTGCTATACTGTTTTTTAATACATCTTAGGGGGATTGGAAAATGAGCAATACTTTGATCATCGACTCGCTCAACACGCTGTTCTCGATGAGCAACACCGCCGTGCTCGGCGCGCAGGAGCAATTCGTCGCGTTTATGAACCCGGCAGCACAGGAACTTTTTCGCGGCAACCGCACGAATCACAAGCTCTCTGAGCTGCTGCCGGCGCACATCACGGAGGCCACGGCCACGGAATTCGTCACATCCGCAACGATTGAAAAGCGCCACGTCATCATCTCCGTAACGTCGTTTGGTGCGTTCCGGCTGTTTTCGCTCGTGCCGCAGGATGAAAACGCCCTGCGGGCCGGGGCGCAGTTTGCGCCGTTTCTGGCGTCGCTCAATGCCTTTCGCGCGCTCACGACGTATTTCTCGGACTACGCCATGCAGCTCAGTGACGTGCGCTTCCGGCACAACGCCGCCGAGCTGACGCAGTTTTACTACCGGCTGCTGCGCTTCACGCTCAATGCCTCCACAGCCTCCGCCCTGTACGACGGCACGCTTGCGTTCATGCCGCAGCTGTGCGACCTGGGCAAAGAATGCCGGACGCTGCTTGACAGCATCCAGCCGATCACCGACGCCAACGGCATCGTGCTCGAGGTCAGCATCCCGGACGAACCGATCAACTGTGCGCTCGACACGGCACTCATTCAGCGGATGCTGCTCAACATCATTGCCAACTGCACGGAGCGCTGCAAACACGGTGATCGCATCCGCTTCACGCTCACGCAGGAGAGCGACCACGCCGACATCACCATCTGCGACGACGGTGTGCGCATCCCGCCGGCAAAGCTCGGGACGATCTTCATCCCGCTGCGCGTGACCGGCGTGGACTTCTCCGACCTGAGCAGCAACAGCTTCGGCCTGACGGTCGCGCTCGGCATTGCGGAAAAGCACAACGGTACCATTCTTCTGGAGAGCAATGAATGGGGCGGAACCACGTTCCACGTCGTGCTCAGCACGGTGCTGCCGGAGACGAATCTCTTCCACGCGCCGAAAGTACCGTATGCCCACGCGCAAGAAGATCCCATTTTGATTTACCTGTCCGACCGGATGCCGGATCAGGCGCTGTAAACAATTCAAATATCAAATGGCGTGCCGCCCACTCGGGCGGCACGCCGTCTTTTTACTCGGTCGTCAGGTAACGCGCGCGCAGCGTCTCCCGCTCGGGCGCGCCGACGCCGAGCGCCCGCGTCCGGCAAGCGTCCACGCTGGCGTCTCGCTCTGCG
>ERZ780094.1023-NODE-1023-length-9771-cov-2.646151_pt1 | contig 9771 bp, 5 predicted proteins | sample MGYA00511174_ERZ780094 | MGnify/ENA primary metagenome ERZ780094 (study PRJEB29588, sample SAMEA2148063) | human gut metagenome | biome: human gut; feature: human-associated habitat; material: faeces | place: Denmark | collected 2008/2010 ...
TATGACTTCAATGAAAGAGGCTAAATAATATCTAATTATCAGAAAAAAGGGCGGCAGGGTGATTTGCCGTCCTTTTTCTATAAATATGAGGCTTTACTTGTGTCTGTAAATATGATATAATAAGCTAAAAAGCAGGGGGTGAAAGCTATGGAAATAAACAGAGAATTGTCTAAGCGGCAGTTTATGCAAAAGGAAAATGACTATCATCATTCACCATATGAAACGGAACTGGAATTTTATTCTGCGGTGCGGGAGGGCGACCTTGAAACGGTCAAACGTTTGTATACACCGCTAGATACAAACGGAAAGGGCAGACTCAGCAAAGACGAACTTAGAAACGTCAAGTATCATCTTGTCATAACCATAGCTATGCTGTGCAGGTTTTGCATCGAGGGTGGACTTGATCCGGAAACTGCGTATACCATAAGCGATATATACATTAATAAATGTGATGAGTGCCGCAATGAAGAAAGCGTTATGGCTGTACACAAAGAAGTCATCGTTTATTATACAAAGCAAATGAAAAAGGCGGCGTCACAGAACGTTTACTCGAAGCATATCCTTATGTGTTTTGACTGCATTTTTGATAATATTTACAAGGGCGTGACCGTCAATCAGATAGCTGATGAACTGAACATAACGCCTCAGTATCTTTCAAAGCTTTTCAGAGAGGAAGTTGGCGTAAAGATCTCTGATTTCATTATGTCAAAAAGGATACAAGCGGCTGAAAATATGCTGAGATATTCTGAATATAGTCCGCTTGATATAGCCAATTATCTTGCTTTCAGCTCGCACAGCCATTTTATTGCCTGCTTTAAGAAACAGACAGGACTTACGCCGAAACAGTATAGAGATCAGTTTTTCCGTGCAAACTGGAACAAGCATAGCACAAGCAGATCGAAAATATAAGTTGATATTAATATTATAATATTTGCATTACTTTTATGATATAAATATCACATCTGTTGAATTATAATACTTATAGAAGATAAAATTCTGATATTTATTCGGAGGTAATGAAAAATGAAAAAAGTTTTGGCTATGTCGATTCTCACAATGATAGTTATGTCTATGGGTGGCTGTGGTGCTTCATCTGACAGCAGTTCTTCGCAAGATGTCAGCAGCAAGGCGGAAACGGAAAGCAATTCTCCATACACGGTTGAGGCGGATTTCAGCAAGGGTGCGTCAAATGATTTTTCCATTTCAGCAGGCTGGTCAAATGGTGATCCGTTCAACTGTTCGTGGAGCGAAGATAACGTAACTTTCAATGACGGAAAAATGCAGCTTACCATTGACAGTATGGGCGATTCCGAAGCGTACAGAGGCGGCGAGTATCGTTCAAAGGAGAACTATGGCTATGGACTTTATGAGGTTTCGATGAAAGCCATAAAGAATGATGGCGTTGTATCATCGTTCTTTACATACACAGGTCCATCGGAGGATAATCCTTGGGACGAAATAGATGTTGAAGTCCTTGGCAAGGATACAACAAAGGTGCAGTTCAATTACTACACCAATGGTGTTGGCAAGCACGAATATATGTATGATCTTGGATTTGACGCTTCTGAGGATTTTCACACTTACGCATTTGAGTGGAAAGAGGACAGCATAACTTGGTATGTTGACGGAAAGGAAGCATACAAGGCTACTGAAAATCTGCCTGTTACGCCTGGTAAAATAATGATGAATGCATGGAACGGCATTGGCGTTGACAGCTGGCTGAAAGCCTTTGACGGCACAGTTCCGCTTACAGCGGAATATGAGTGGGCAAGGTTTACGGCAGAAAAGTAAAGTGATCCGCATATTATGCTTGCTTTTATGTGTTGATTTTTTTAGTTAATGATTGCTTAATGATATTGATATTTGAACCGACCCCATTTGCTAGGTCAAAAAGTCTAGCGAATGGGGTCGGTTTGTTTTATAAAGATAAACTCATATATTCACTCTTCTCATGAGCCTGACTATTTATGATATCATGAGTATATTTCTGTATAGGGGTGTTTTTTTGCTATAATTTTCATTTATATTCTCACATCTCAACTTCTCGGTTATACGCCTCTGCCCCCTCGACATACAGCGTTCTCATTTCTTCAAACGAGTCGCTTGGGGATAGGATAACGCCGTCTTTGCCGAACTTATTGAAATAGTATTTGACTTGGATAGGCGGGGAGATGAACTCGTTGACAGCGTTGGGCTTGGGCTTTTCATTGCCTTTCAGTATGGGGCGCTGATAGAGTATTTTGCCGAACATTTCAACGCCTTTTTCGGTGAGGTACACTTTGGAGATATCGCTCTCATCACTGCCAAAACGTGGGTCGCTGAGTAGGTGCTTCACGGACTTGACGTGACCCTCTTTCAGCCGTTCGTATTCGGTGACGGAGGAGTATTCCTTTTGACTGAGCTTTTCTGCAATGCTTAGTCCGCTCAATCTGCTTATGCGATAGCTGTCGGCTTTGAACTCTTTGCCTGCGCTTTTTTCATCGGACAGGCAGACAAGATAATTATACATCTTATATTCGTCGCTGACGATACGGTATGGGATAAGCCTTATGCGGCGCTTTTCACGGCTGTACATATTAGAATATGCGTAAATGAAGCTGTAATATCTGCTGCCGTTTTGTTTGATTACTTCATTTATTTTTATGATATTGTCGGCGAAAATGAGCCTTTCTCGTTCGCAATCTGACAGCAGGGCATAGTCCTCATACACGGCTTTCAGAAATCTTCTTAGGGTCGAGCTGTACACCTTGTTTTCATAATAAAGGTCATCACTGCTCAGTGTATCGTAAAGGTCACGGCATATGCTTAGCCTTACTCGCACTGCATTTTCGGTCTTGGTCTTTTCGTATTTTGCAGAGAGCTTTGAGATAAGATAGCTTTTTATTATCTCCTTGCTTTTATCATCAAGGCTGTCATCGATCTCCTCGATCTGCCATTGGACAAATGCGTTCAGAAGCGGTATCCCATTATATTCTTCGCTTTTGTATTTTAATGATGCGATATATGCGGAATCAAATATCCTTGTGAGAAATGAGGACATTGATACACTGCCGCCGTTAGGGAAAAGGCTTGTTTCAAATATGGACTTGTCCTTGACAATGACGGCATATGCAGAGGGGGAGAGTGGTATGGATTGTACCTCTGCGATATATGGTATGTTTGTGTCACGCTTGGGCAGGAATGTGCTTGGAGTCATGCTCATTTTTATCACCTCTTGTATCCATTATATCACAAAAGTAGCTTTTTGTCAATGATATAGAAAATTATTTTGCTAAAATCATAATATAAATGCCGTAAAAACGTGATAAATGCACAAAAGCATAGACAAAAAAGTTTTTGAAAATTACACTTTTGTTGACGATGATAAGGTGGTATAATGTATACAGAACAAAGGACGGGAGGTGATAAAAATGCTTTGTGTAAAATAGCCACTTTCTATTGACATTTGTGTCTGAAAATGGTATAATATATATATTAAAGCGTCGATAAAATAAGTTTGGTGTTTTATTACAAAATATCATTGATTATTTTGTCTACTTTGACCTACTACACTGGTGCAATTTTGCACTAGTCTAAAACAAGATCCTTGTCATAGTAGCAACCAAGAACTACTACACTAGTGCGAATTTGCACTAGTCTAAAACTAAGGTCGACTATTTTGTCATAGCTCGCCTCTACTACACTGGTGCGAATTTGCACTAGTCTAAAACTGCGTCCACAGCCACATCAGGTGACGGCACCTACTACACTGGTGCAAATTTGCACTGGTCTAAAACAGAGCCTGATCCGAACAGACTCGGCATACCCTACTATACTGGTGTGATTTTGCACTAGTCTAAAACGTCTCTTTTCTTTTGTTCTACACTTGACTTCTACTATACTGGTGCAATTTTGCATCAATTGGCAAAGTCTAACATCAAAAATAACAAATAAAAAAATCCCTTAACGCTCAATGCGCTAAGGGATAACTAATATAAGGAGTGATATTTATGGCAAAAAAGAATAAAATGAAGCCTAGAGAGCTGCGTGAGGCTCAGAAAAAAGCCAGACAGCTCAAAGCGGTTGAGATAAATAATAACGCTGTTCCTGAGATCGCTGCCATGCCTGCTGCAGAGGTCATTGCACCTGTGGCAGAGAAGAAAAAATCCTCCGTAAAGGCGGCAGGAATGAAGTCTATTCTTGTCAGCGAAAATAAAATGTACATAACCTCTTTTGGCAAGGGCAATTCTGCTGTGCTTGAATATGAGGTGGATAATAATGACTACAACAAAACTCAGCTTTCCTCTAAGAACAGCAGCAATATCGAGCTTCGTGGTGTAAACGAAGTAAACATCACTTTTTCAAGCAAGCATGGCTTTGAGAGCGGAGTGGAGATAAATACTTCAAACCCTACTCACAGAAGCGGTGAAAGCTCGCCTGTAAGATGGGATATGCTGGGGCTTAAATCGGAGCTTGAAAAGCGCTTTTTCGGCAAAACTTTTGATGATAATATACATATCCAGCTTATTTACAACATTCTGGATATCGAAAAGATACTTGCGGTGTATGTAACGAATATCGTTTATGCGCTGAATAATATGCTTGGTATAAAGGGTTCTGAAAGTTATGATGATTTTATGGGGTATCTTTCTGCAAGAAATACTTATGAAGTTTTTACTCACCCTGACAAAAGCAGTTTATCTGATGATAAGAAAGCGAATGTCAGAAAAAGCCTTAGCAAGTTCAATGTCCTGCTGAAAACTAAGCGTCTTGGCTATTTCGGTCTTGAAGAGCCAAAGACAAAAGACACAAGAGTTTCGCAAGCTTACAAAAAGCGTGTTTATCATATGCTTGCAATTGTGGGGCAGATAAGGCAGAGTGTTTTCCATGATAAGTCAAGTAAGCTTGATGAAGACCTTTACAGCTTTATTGACATTATTGATTCCGAATACAGAGAAACCCTCGACTATCTTGTAGATGAGAGATTTGATTCTATAAATAAGGGCTTTATCCAGGGCAACAAGGTCAATATCAGCTTGCTTATTGATATGATGAAAGGCTATGAGGCTGATGATATCATACGCCTTTATTACGATTTCATTGTGCTTAAATCTCAGAAAAATCTCGGTTTTTCTATCAAAAAGCTTCGTGAGAAAATGCTGGAGGAATACGGCTATAGATTTAAGGACAAGCAATATGACTCTGTGCGCTCAAAGATGTACAAGCTTATGGATTTTCTGCTTTTCTGCAACTACTACAGAAATGACGTTGTCGCAGGCGAAGCTCTTGTGCGCAAACTGCGTTTTTCAATGACCGATGATGAAAAAGAGGGGATATATGCTGATGAAGCGGAAAAGCTTTGGGGCAAATTCAGGAATGATTTTGAAAATATCGCCGACCACATGAACGGTGACGTTATCAAGGAGCTTGGCAAGGCTGACATGGATTTTGATGAGAAAATTCTTGACAGTGAAAAGAAGAATGCGTCTGACCTTTTGTATTTCTCCAAAATGATATATATGCTCACATATTTTCTTGACGGCAAGGAGATAAACGATCTTCTTACAACGCTTATCAGCAAGTTTGATAACATCAAGGAGTTTTTGAAGATAATGAAAAGCTCTGCTGTTGATGTTGAGTGTGAGCTTACGGCGGGCTACAAGCTGTTCAATGACAGCCAGAGGATAACCAACGAGCTTTTTATCGTAAAGAACATTGCTTCCATGAGAAAGCCTGCGGCTTCGGCGAAGCTTACGATGTTCCGTGACGCACTGACTATACTCGGTATAGACGACAAGATCACGGACGATAGGATAAGCGAGATCTTAAAACTTAAAGAAAAATGCAAGGGCATACATGGTCTGAGAAATTTTATAACTAACAATGTTATCGAGTCCTCTCGGTTTGTATACCTTATCAAGTATGCGAACGCTCAGAAGATAAGAGAAGTGGCTGAGAATGAGAAAGTTGTCATGTTTGTTCTTGGGGGTATCCCTGACACGCAGATAGAGCGTTATTACAAGAGCTGTGTGGAATTTCCTGACATGAACAGTTCTTTGGAAGCAAAGCGCAGTGAGCTTGCGAGAATGATAAAGAACATCAGCTTTGATAATTTCAAAAATGTGAAACAGCAGGCAAAGGGCAGAGAAAACGTGGCTAAGGAGAGGGCAAAGGCTGTTATCGGGCTTTATCTTACGGTCATGTATCTGCTGGTGAAAAATCTTGTAAATGTCAATGCAAGGTATGTTATTGCGATACACTGCCTTGAACGTGATTTTGGGCTGTATAAGGAGATAATTCCTGAGTTGGCTTCAAAGAACTTGAAAAATGACTACAGGATACTTTCACAGACGCTTTGTGAACTTTGTGATGATCGTGATGAGTCGCCGAATTTGTTCTTGAAAAAGAACAAGCGGCTGCGCAAGTGCGTTGAAGTTGATATCAATAATGCAGACAGTAGCATGACAAGAAAATACCGCAACTGCATTGCTCATCTTACTGTAGTTCGTGAACTGAACAAATACATAAAAGATATTCGTACAGTGGATTCTTACTTCTCAATTTATCATTATGTTATGCAGCGCTGTATCACGAAAAGGGAAAATGACACAAAGCAAGAAGATAAAATAAAGTATGAGGACGATCTTTTAAAAAATCACGGCTATACGAAAGACTTTGTAAAGGCTCTCAACTCGCCGTTTGGATACAACATTCCGAGGTTTAAAAATCTTTCAATTGAGCAGTTGTTTGACAGAAATGAATATCTTACTGAAAAGTAGCGTATTGTAGATACCGCCGCTCTCTTGGGGGACAGGTGGCGGCGGTGATATTCATTATCAGCGCCATTAGGGGAATAGTCCCAATCTTCTGTAGAAGAGATAACAACAGCATCGTTCTTAAAGTCAACTATAGCGCCAACACCATATGTAGTGATAAGCTGAGTTTTTCTTATATCTCCAACGGAGATCTTTTTGTCTGAATATGTTGATATGCTATTGTTTTCGTCTTTGACTTTTTTTCTGAAATTTGGTTTAGGCATCTAATTGCCCCCCTATCTTTTGGTAAAATAAATATTTGCGTTTGGCTCAACAATCAAGGTAATAATCGAGCCATTCTTCTGCATAATCTCTTATTCTAGGCTCGATACTTTCGACACGTTCAAGCATGGTTCGTTTTATCTGCTCTATATCTTTATCATCAGCAGTTTTTCGACGATGGCAGCAAAAATCCAGCTCTCACACAGAAGATCGTGGACAGCGTATCGAGGCTTTCTGAGAAGGATCAGAAGCTTGTGTTGGAGATTTCGGAGAGGTTGGGGAAAGATTGAATCGATAAAGTGCCTTAATGCTAGTCATAAGGCACTTTTGCTATGTGGAACATACAAAAAAATAGTTACGCTTTTCGGTTCCTCAAAGCATAACTCTACTTTTTTAGGTAATACAAAAACTCCCCCTGCGGCGTTAAGTTCTGATAATAAAAAAAGCCATGACGGACGACGCCCGTCACGGCGAGTGACTGGTCGAGGTGACGGGACTTGAACCCACGGCCTCTGCGTCCCGAACGCAGCGCTCTACCAAACTGAGCCACACCTCGAAATACCACTGTAATATTATATCACACCCATCAAACCTTGTCAAGGCGTTTTTTTCTGTTTTGTATCCTCTTTGCTCTTTTTTACTGCGTTGACCTTTGGTGTTTGACGAATTTATTGAAATCATTCTCATTGTAACTTATTTTCATTGACATACGCCTTGCGTTGTGATATTATATATATAAAGGTGTTCTCGTTTAAAAGTTTTTGTATGAGGTGATGAAATTGATGAATATGAAGAAAAGAATGTTGAGCATTGTCCTGTCTGGCGCAATGGCTGTTTCTACTGCTGTGTCTGCTGGATCGTTCAGTGCCTTTGCCGTGGCGCAATGTGTTGCGTATTCAGGCTCTAATGTGAATGCTCAGGACTATGTGCAATGGTCTGACACAGTGAAATCTTACCTGACAGTGTGCGACAACGGCAATTATATGCGTGTCCAGTCAGGCGCTATCGAGGGCAAGCTCCTTGTGGAATATTACAGCCCTGATTTTGAACCGCTCAGCACTAAGCTTATCGACAATGAACTGCCGATCTTTGGTGCTTTCTATGACTCCGGCAATAATTATTATGTCCTTAGCGGTCAGGAAAATCCGAAACAAAACGACTCCCTCGAGGTTTTCCGTATCACGAAGTATGATAAGAATTGGAACAAAATAAAGTCCTGCGGTCTGTATGGAGCTAACACTACAGTTCCATTCGATGCAGGCTCGGCAAGAATGACCCATAGCGGTGACCACCTGCTTGTGAGGACCTGCCACGAAATGTATAAATCAAGCGACGGCAATAATCATCAGTCTAATGTTACCATTGAAGTGGATATGCCTTCAATGACTATCACTGATTCATATACCGGCGTCATGAACGTTGATTATGGCTATGTTAGCCACTCCTTCAATCAGTTTATAAAAACCGACGGCAACCATATAGTCGCCCTCGACCATGGTGACGCTCATCCACGTTCTGCCGTTCTGGTGAAGTATAATTCTGATTTTACTACAGGCAAATTCTTCCCAAGCTATTTTGATAAGGTCAGCAATATCGACGTTGTAACATACCCTGAATATACCGCCGGTCACTATAACTATACAGGTGCGGCTATAGGCGGCTTTGATGTGTCATCATCAAGCTATATCGTGGCACAGAGTACAGTTGACCTTGATTATATCAATACGTCAGAAACACGAAACGTCTACGTTTCCGCTGTTTCAAAGGACCTTTCCACAAACAAGCTCAATAAGATAACTTCTTATGCAGAGGGTACAGCTTCAGCTTCTGCTCCACAGCTTGTGAAGATAAATAATAACAGCTTTTTGCTATTGTGGGCCAGAGATACAAAGGTAAGCTGTGTGAAGCTAAACGCTGACGGCACAGTAAACGGCAGTATACACACCTTTGAGGGAAGTCTTTCAGATTGCCAGCCTGTTATCAAAAACGGCAGAGCAGTTTGGTATGTTTACGATAAAAATAACGTGACCTTCAACTCCCTGAACCTTTCAAATCTTGACGATATAAAGACGGTTGACGTCAAAACAGGTCATGACTACGAAACAAAGTACGCATCAAAAACTGACGGCACTGTAACACAGACCTGCAAGTCTTGCGGTTATGTGAATAAGTTCACAGTTCCGACCTCTACCACTGTTTATTGGCGTACAGACATTTCGAATACGTCCTTTTCAAGCGTATTGAGCAAAACTCAGTTCAGTGTGGGCGACAGCATTGATTTCTGGCTTTATGACGATACAGACTACACAGTTGAATTTTCTGATCGCAGCATGGTAAGTGTAAATAAGCTTGAAAACTATGCTAATGATATCAGACGTATCACATTCAAAAACGGCGGTTCACTCACTGTAAAAATTTATCCTACATACAATCCGTCTGTAGCAAAGACATACAAACTCACCTGCGGATGCACGAGCCACACATATGGCAGTGCTGTTATCACAAAACAGCCTACCTGCACATCAGAAGGTACAAAAACAAAAACTTGTACGCAGTGCGGAGCAACAGTAACAGAAACAATTGCAAAGCTTTCCCACAGCTATACAACCACGGTTGTTGCACCTACTTGCACTACTAACGGCTACACTCTCCACAAGTGTTCTGTTTGCGGTACTTCATACAAGGACAGCACAACTAAGGCAACAGGTCACAGCTACGGAAATTCTGTTGTAACAAAACAGCCGACCTGCACATC
>ERZ780094.1024-NODE-1024-length-9767-cov-2.947179_pt1 | contig 9767 bp, 6 predicted proteins | sample MGYA00511174_ERZ780094 | MGnify/ENA primary metagenome ERZ780094 (study PRJEB29588, sample SAMEA2148063) | human gut metagenome | biome: human gut; feature: human-associated habitat; material: faeces | place: Denmark | collected 2008/2010 ...
AAATTCACGAGCGTCGAACTGCGGTGACCGATCTGCTCGTCGAGCGCGAATTTGCGCCGCGTGCGCACGCACTCCAGAAAATCGGTGTTCTGCGGTTCGGGATCGGGCATCTCGGCCAGTTTCTCCATCACGTCGGGAATGGTGCAGCGGAAACCCTTGTAGACCTTGCCCAGCGGACCTTCGATATAGGGCGTGTCGCCCTCGCTTTCGAAGCCCTCGCCTTCGAGGACGATCTGGCAGCCGTCGTCGTAGGTATAGACGATTTTACGCCAGATGCCCACGGCGTCGGGATGCTGCTGCGGAGCGTCCACCTCGATCTTGACGGGCGACGTCTCGTCCTTGCCCAGCAGGTACTGCACGGGGTCCATGTAGTGCTGGCCCATGTCGGTAAGACCGCCGCCGTCGTAGTCCCAATAGCCGCGGAAGGTGCTGTGCACGCGGTGTTTGTTGTAGGGTTTGTAGGGCGCCGGACCGAGCCACATGTCGTAATCCAGCTCGGCGGGAACAGGTTCCGGAGCGAGGTTTTCCCGGCCCACCCAGAAGAACTTCCACGTGAATCCGGTGGTGCCCGAAATGGTCACCTTGAGCGGCCAGCCCAGCAGGCCGCTGTCGATCAGCTTCTTGAGCGGCTCGACCGTCGTGCCGAGACCATAGAAGGTATCCTTGAAGCGGAACCAAGTGTTCAGGCGGAAGATGCGGTTGTTGCGCCGGACGGCTTCGGCTACGCGCTTGCCTTCGCCGATGGTGCGCGTCATCGGTTTCTCGCACCAGATGTCCTTGCCGGCCTTGGCCGCCTCGACGGCCATGATGCCGTGCCAGTGCGGCGGCGTGGCGATATGCACGATGTCGATATTGGGGTCGGTGATCAGGCGGCGGAAGTCGCTGTAGGCTTCCAGCGTCTCGCCGAACTTCTTCTGTCCCAGCGCGACGGCGCTTTCGAGGTGTTTGCGGTCCACGTCGCAGACTGCCACCAGCCGGCAGTCTTTGTTGCTGGTGAAGTGGTAGCTGCTCTTGCCGATGCCGCCCACGCCGATGATGCCTTTGGTGAGCTGGTCGCTCGGAGCGGTGAACTTCGGGCCGCCGAGCACTTGGCGCGGGACGATCGTCAGCAGCGCCATGCCGCCCAGCGTCTTCAGAAAATCTCTACGGGAGGTACTCATGTTTATCGGAATGTTAGTAGTTTATAAAGTCGTCAGGCGGAAATTGCGCCACTGCACCTTGATCCCGCCGCCGTCGTGGATCTGCAAGGCAATGCGCCCCTGTGCGGCGCCGATCTTGGCGTCGGTAATGTCCACCATCTCCTCGCCGTTGAGCCATGTCTGCACCCGGTCGCCCTCGACCCGCAGGCGCAGCGTATTCCACTGGCTCTCCTTGAGGATGTTCTCCTTCTCGTCGGGAATCTGAACCAGCCATCCGCGGCCGTAGGATTCGTAAATGCCCGCCGTATCGTGGCCCTTGGGAGCCACCTCGCACTGCCAGCCGTGGACCTTCACGGGCGGCTCGACGAACGAACGGAAGAAGACGCCCGAATTGCCGTTGGCGAGCTGTTTGAATTCGAGCGTCAGGTCGAAGTCGTTGTAATATTCGCGCGTGGCGAGATAACCGTACTCCTTGTCGGGACCGCTCTCGCAGACGAGGTTGCCCTCCTTGTCCACGTACCACTTCTCCGTGCCGTAGGCTTCCCAGCCCGTGAGGTCTTTTCCGTTGAAAAGCTCGACTTCACGGCCCGCCTTGCGCGGCAGCTCCTTGATCTTCAGGTTGCGGAACGAGGCCGGATAGCCGTGGTCCTGCAGGCAGATGACGCCCCGGCGGGCCAGTCCGTATTCGGGAGCAGTCTCCCACTTGCCGCTGTTCTTGCGGGCGAACCAGTCGTCGGTGTAGGCATCGAATTCGAGGATCTTGTGTCCGTTGAGCCAGTGCTCGACATGGCCGTTGTCGCAGACGATGCGCGAGTTGTTCCACTCGCCCTGCGGGTTGACGAACATCGAATCGGGATCGGGCAGGTGCATGGCGTAATCCACGCCCAGCCGCTGCCACTCCTCAAGTTTGGTCGGAGCGTTCTCGGCCTCCCAGCCGTCGTTGTCGATCAGCTGGTATTCGGGACCCGTCACGTAGGGGACCTTGAAATAGGGATCTTCGAGCACGTGATAGAGCATGCCGCTGTTGCCGCCGTAGGAGAGTTTCCAGTCCCAGTCGAGGATGAAGTTTTCGTACTGTTTCTTGGTGACGATGTAGCCCGAAAGGTCGCTGCCGTCGCCGTTGGCCTGAATGCAGCCGTCCACGACGTGCCACGGCTGCGTGAGCGAATCGCCGTTGTAATCTTTCCACTGGTCGAGCGTCTTGCCGTCGAACAGCAGCTCCCAGCCGTCAGCGGCCTCGGCTTCGGTGAGCACATTCTGGGGCGACGCGCACGAAACGCCCGTCGCAAGCAGCAGCGCGAAACCGCACGTCCGGGCGAGTCCGCTGCAAAGATTGGATCGAGATAACATAAGTTTAAGGTTTATCGGTTCTTTTATATATTGGTGTCGGCCTTCATCCGGAGGGGTCGGCTCCGGCATCGTCCCGCGCCCGGCGGCAGGCCGCGGCGAAGGGCGCCGTCCGGAGGACAGACACGTTTAGGGCCTGCGTCGGACGGTCAAGACAAAGTTACCTTTATTTTATGAGTTTTCCAGCGTACATATCGAACTATATAGAACTATATCGGTCTATATACAACTGATTTTCAGAAAAATAAAAAACACGCCCAAACCCCGGATTATATAGACTCCGGACATGTCACAACCCTGTTTTCGAGACCTGTTCCTCGAAATTGTCACGGTCGAGAGCCGCATTACGCAGCTTGGTGCGGTAGGTATAGACCGTCGCCGAGGCGCAGTTGAGCAGCGAGGCGATATGCCCGCTGTCGGTAATCCCCAGCCGGATGGCGGCCAGAATGCGCAGCTCGGTAGTCAGCGACGAATCGGAGCGCGGCGTAAACCGGAACTCAGGTTGCAGCAGCTCGTTGACCTGTCCGATAAAGTTGGGGAAGATATCCAGAAAGGAGCTGTCGAACGACTGGTAGAATTTCTGGTACTCGCCGTCGATCACCTGCGACGAATTGAGACGCCGCACGACTTCGTCGGCGCCCTTGGTCTTGGCGATGCGGCACACTTCGCGGCGGAAGGCGTCTATCTGCTTGATATAATGGACCGAAAGGTCGATATAATGGCAGACATAGCGGTCCTTGATGCGGTTGGAATCGACCAGCGCGTTGTTGATGTCGCGGATATGGTCGTTCTTTTTCAGCAGTTCGTCGTGCTTCTCGCGCAGCAGGTCGCTCATCCGGATCAGCTGTTCGTGACTGCCTTGCAGACGGCGGTGCTGCCAAAGGACGAACCACAGGATCGCGATCAGCACGATCAGGAAAATCCCGGCCAGCCAGATCGTGCGGGACATCAGCTTCTGCTGCTGGGCGATATTCGAAATCACGGCCTCGTTGATCTTCACCACCGCCGAAGAGGAGTTGGGAATCCGCGTCACCGATTTGCAGCGGATCGCGTCGTCGAAGGTCGAACCCATGTAGGCCGTCGCCCGGTCGTAATCCTTGCGGTCGAAAAGTTCGAGGGCCAGATCGTACAGCGACGAATAGGAGCGGGTGCCGGCGCGCAGGTCGGATATGGAGGACTCGGCCAGATAATAGAGCATCCGGTCCTCGTCGCCCTGCCCCTTGGCGATATGCGCCATCGAATAGTAGACGAGGGCGAAATTCTGGTGGCTCAGGTTTTTGGCCGTCAGCGGTTCGAGCAGCTGCAGAGCCTCGTCGTAGCGACCCGTTTCGCTGAGCCGCGCGGCGGCCATGCGCGTACGGGTCTGGTCGCTGCAGCCCGGCACCGAGAGCTTCCTGATATGGGAAAGCGTATCGCCCCACGCCCTCTTCTGAAGGGAATCCGCGGCTTCGTCGTAGCGGCGCGAAGCCACCGAGCTGTAGCGCGAATGCCAAGCCCTGTATTCGCCGGGCGTCATACCGGCCGTATCGATCTTCCGGAAAAGCTCCTCGGCCAGACTGACCTGCCCCCGCCCCAGCCAGACGTCGATGTCGCCCAGCAGGGCGAAGCGGCGCACGTGCCGCGACCCGGTCCGCTGGGCGAGCGGGTAGAGCCGTTCGACATAATAAGCCGAAGAATCGAGGTGGAAAGTCACGTAAATCTGCGCGACGGCAAAGAGCCGTTCGGCACGCTCCAAAGGCGGCAGTCCGTCGTCGATCCGGCTGCGCAGCGCGTCGGCCTGCTCCTGCCGCCACTGCTGGTAGCGGGGCTTGTTGGAGAGTTCCGCGTCGAGCCGTTCCAATGCCGCCTCGGTCTGCAGCGAATACTCCGGACGGTCGGCACACCCCGGCAAAAGAGTGCACGCCAGCACGGTCCACAAGAATCCGAAGGAGAAAAGAAAGTTCCGAGGTTGCATCGTCGTAATTTTGGATTGAACAAAATTAAAACAAATGCCCGGCATTACAAACTTTCCAAATTATTTTATTCCGCAGTCCGGGAAATCCGCGGTCCGGGAAATCTCAGATCCTACCATGGAAACTCTCCGCGCGGCGGCTTCCGGAGCGGGCGCAAAACGGAAAGTGAGCCGGACCGTCCGGCTCACTTTCTGTCATAAAGACTCCCGTAAAAATTCGGGTGCGACGCACTACAGCCCCTCCGACCCGATTCTGCCGAGCAGTTTGGCGGGATAGTTCGTACATACGGCCTTCATCTTGGGGTAATATTTCAGGACATAGGTCATTTCGGGGTCCGTATCGGCATTGTAGACGCTCAGCGCGACACCGGCGTCGAGGTAGCTCTGCAGCGGGTACTTCGGATTCGAAACTTCGGCGCCGCCGGCAAAGAAGTTCGAGTAGTCGAGGTTCGCCCACGGATCGAGATAGGACTTATAGGCCGAAGGCGCCGAGTAGCTCATCCAGCCGACCTTGATGCCGGCCAGCTGGGCCGCGGAATAACATCCCGCCCAGATGGCGGCATTGCCCGAAACGATGAACTCGCAGAAATGCTGGGCCTTCTTCTCCCTGATGATCTCGCAGGCCCGCGAGCAGGCCTTGACCGACTCGGCCGTGTTGGAGGTCGCGCCGCCCACCTCGATCCGTTTCACGTCGAGCCAGAGCCGCGTCGTTCCGGCATGGAGCGCCACGTCGATAAACTCCTCCAACGTCGGCAGCAGCTCGCCGTTGGAGAGCTTGCCCGCGGCACGCAGTTCGTCGAGCGTGTGTTCCCACGGCTTGAGGTTGTTCACATAACAGCCGTTGGCGGCATGCGCGACGACGACGTTGTTGTCGGCAGTCCAGTAAATATCGCACTCCGAGGCGTAACACCCCAGACTGATGGCGTAACTGAGCGAAGCGATCGAGTTGTCGGGATATTTGGCGGTCCCGGCCTCGGCCGAGCCGCCGCGGTGGGCGACGACCTTGTTGTTCACCTTTTCGGGAACGGGAATTTCATCGCCGCCGCCGTTATCCGAACCGCCGTCGGGATCGTACACGGGATATTCGACCGGGTACAGGTAATCGTCGTCGCAGCCTGCCAGCGAAAGGGAAGCGCCCATCGCAAACAGCAGGAGCAGTTTCAGTACTTTCATAATTCAGATTCGTTGTTAAGATCCGGCCGCAGGGCGGGTATGCCCCGCAGCCGGTCGGTCCTTAAAAATTCTCGTAATTCTTGACGCAGCGGAACGACGCCGAGCAGTCGCCGATATTATAAGTAGTGCTGACGGTCAGGTCCGCGGCATTGTTGGTCAGCGCATTGATACGCCAGCACTGGTAGACGCCGCTGCTCAAACCGCCCGGATGGCAGATGAACATCTCGCCGCGGGAAGCATAATACTGATACCCGGACTTGAACAGCCGGCGGCCCTGCGGGAAGAAGTCGAATCCGAACGCATCGGCGGCCGCGTGGCGCGTCGGCGCCGCACTCCACCCTTCGGCCGAACGCAGCACATCGGGCACGCTCCACTTTCCGATCATGGCGCTGAGCGGATTCGGCGTCACGCCCTTGGCTGCGGCCGCGGCACAGAGCATGTCGTAGAAGTCCTGCACGTTGGCTACATGCCAGCCGTAGGGACAGATGCCCTGAATCTGCATCGAAAGACTCGGCGTATTCTCGAAATCGGCAGAGGCAAGCGACTTCACGCTGCTCACGGGGATATCGTTGCCGACGGCATCGACGAACGTACTGCCGGGACGGTACTCCGCAGGCCAGTCCGTAAGCAGGCGCGCCAGCTCAACGGCGGCCTTCGGGGTGCCCGTCAGGAACTCGGTCAGCGTATAGATGCGGCCGTATTTGGCGGACATCTCCACTTCGCCCTGCGCCTTGCCGCCGCTCTCGACTTCGTCGTAATCGCTCACACGGACCGTCTCGTAGCTGCTGACGTTCGACGTATAGCCGCCGACGTTGTTCGCATCGGAGACCATGCGGCTGCCGAGCTTGATGCCGCCGATATTCTCGCCGCCGTTCCAGTCGAGACCCGCGCGCATCCAGACCTTGGTGCGGCCGTTGGCCGTGTAGGTCGAGGTCGCGTATTTCGCCACTTCGCTGTCGGGCAGACAGTTGGGAGTCGTGATGCGCTCGATCGAATAGGTCTTCTCGTTCAGGTTGAGCGTAACGATCCGCAGTCCGGCCACATCGACCGTCAGATCGGTTTCGGCCGCCGAGAGATTGCCGGCGCCGTCGAGGTGGTAGGTATCGCCTTCGGTCGTGTAAACCGAGAAACGTCCGTTCTTGACATAGACGCTGTCCACATACACCCGGTCGGAAAGTTTGGTCATCTGACCCCACTTCTCGCGGGTCGGGTACTTGGGCACGCCGCTGCCGTAGAGGTAGCAGTAGACGTCCTTGCGCAGCTGGGTGACGGGAATGACCGTCCGGGCTTCGCTCGTGTCGGGCGTGCCGGCCGTGACGGTGATTTCGGCCGTGCGGTCCGCCGTATTGTCGCCGTATTCGGTGCAGGTCACCGTTATCGTGCCGTCGCCGTTATCGACGACCGTACACCAGTCGGAATCGGACACGGCCGCAAAGGTATCCATATTGGTGTCGATCGCAACGGCAGCGGGCTGCGGATTCTCGGCCATGAAGGTCAGCGATTCGGGCGCGGCCTTCACATAGGCGTCGGCATAGATGCCCTTCTGCACGACCGGGACTTCCAGCACCGTGCCGTCGGATGCCGTGATCGTAAGTGTCGTCTGACGTTTGTAAGCCGTATTTTCGAGGAAGACGAGGACAACGGCGTCCTCATAAACGGTTCCCGTGCTTTCGCCGGGGACCTTTTCCCGGACCGCGGTCACCCATGCGGACTGGACCGAACAGGACCAGTCCAGATTCCGCTTCGATTTCGGCGCGAGCGTGACGACCACATTCTGGGTCGCGGCGGCGCTGCCGACCGAGACCGTCGAGGGATAGATGCTGATGAGCGTCGCCGTCGAAAGCAGGTCATCGTCGGTATCGGTCGAATAACAGCCCGCAAGCAGCATGGCTGCGGAAAGCAGCGCCGCCGTATATAGCATTCGTAATGTTTTCATTCTGAGTCAGCTTTTTTCATTAAACAATACACCGTTACGACCAGCCCTGTGTCTGCGTGATCTTGTTGTTCTTGTTCATCGCCTTCTTCGACACGGGCATCAGCAGCTGGTTGGGGCGCGACGTGTCGATGCCGCACTGTCCCAGCCCGTCCACATAGCGGTAGGGGTTGTAATCATGGATCGCCCCCAGACGGATCAGCGTGAAATAGACGTTGCCCTCTTCGGCGAACTCCTTGAGGTTCTCGTCCACGAGCGCCTGCCGGACGGCTGCGGCCGAGGAGTCGGTATAGAAATTCGCTTTGCCGTAGGCGCGCTGCGCCAGCGTATTGAGGGCCGTGAGCGCTCCCGAATAGTCCTTCCGGTGGTAGCGCAGTTCGGCCAGCATGGTGTAATACTGCGCATAGCGGTAGAGGATGAAATCCTGCTCCCAGACTATCGTGCCCGTAGAGATATTGCCGATGAGCTTGTTGGGCCACTGGATGACTTCGTACATATCGCTGACGCCCGTGCGCTCCATGTAGGTCACATCGGTCCGCTGGTCGCCCAGCTCCTTGCTCCGCTTGAGGAACCCGATGAAGTCGTCCGAGTAGAGGAACCACTGGTTCGAACTGACGGGCACCCCGTCGGGAGCGTTGCGGTACTCGGCCTTGATCTGGGTGCTGCCCCAGATGAAGTAGGAGAAGTAGCTGCCCGACGTATACTCGCCGTTCTCCAGATGCAGGGCGAAAGCGATCTCCCTGTTCTTCTTGTTCGAGATGCTGAACACGTCGGCGAACCGGTCGAGCAGGCCGGCCGACTGCACCGCGCCCAAAGCCGTCTCGGCCATGGTCAGGTAGCCGTCGCCGCCGCCCGCCGCATACATCCAGAGCGCGAAGTCGGCACGGAGCAGATTGACGTTGTCGGCCGTCGCATAGTAGCAGCCCTTCGCATTGGTCCTGATATACCCCGCCGCAGCGTTCAGGTCGTCTTCGATCCGGGCATAGACCTCGGCGACCGGATGGCGCGAGGGATAGATCGCCTCGCCGGTTCCCTCGGTCGGAGTCGTAATCACCGGAGCGTCGCCCCACACGCGGGCGATCCAGAAGTAGCAGTACGCCCGGATGAAACGGGCGTTGCCCAGACAGTAGTTCATATTGTCCTCGGACATGCCGATTCCGGGAGCGTATTTGAGCACCTGATTGCACTGGTCGATGGTGGTGTAAAGATAGCTCCAGTCGGTCGAGGCATCGGAGGCGCTGAGGGTGTTGAGCATGACGTCCAGCATGTCGTTGTCGCACAGCGAGCGGCCGGTGCCCTTGCCCCACATGGCCGGGCCGACGCGCAGTTCGCCCCAGAAGAAAGGATTGGCCTTGCTTTGGGCGAACGCCTGCCGCAGGCGGTAGTAGATGCCGGTAGTGGCGGTGAGGGCGTCGCTCTCGCTGGTCCACATGTTGGTGGTGTTGAGCTTGTCGGACTGCGTGACGTCGAGTTCCCCGTGACAGGAAGTGCTCAGCGCAACCGAGGCGGCCCCCAGAACAGAAAGGATTATTCCATATATTTTCATAGCATTCTTGTTTTTAGATCACCGAATCATCCGCATTCTCAGAAGGTCGCCTTGAGGCCGAAGAGCACCTTGCGCGTCGGAGGATAGTTGTTGAACGAAGTGGCGCTCGAACTGGTAACGCTGTACATGCCCGTCGAGCTGCCGACCGAGGCGGATTCGGGCGAAATACCCTTGACGCCGGTCCAGTAGCAGAGCGTGTTGCCCGACACGGAAACGGTCAGACGGCCCAGACCGACCTTGCGGATCCAGCGCAGCGGGAGATCGTAGGAGAGCGTCACGTCGCGCAGGCAGAGGTAATCGGCCTTCTGCACGTTGATATTCGAAATGCGCGAGTAGTTGCGGTTGCCGCCGTCGGCGTCGTTGGGAGTCAGGCGGGCGAACTTGGTGTCGTCGCCGGGCTTCTGCCATGTATTCAGGGCATCGTAGACCAGATTCCAGTTGCAGTTGCCCATCGAGGTCTGGAAGCAGCGCGTATACTGGTAGTTGTAGATCGAATGTCCCAGCGCATAGTCGAGGTAGACCGAAAGGGTCAGGTTCTTGAATTTGAAGGTATTGTTCATACCGCCCGTCGAATGGGGCACGACATTGCCCAGCAGGAACATGTCCTCGCCGTTGATCTGCTCGCGGCCGTCGGCCGGGAGGGCCGGCCCCGGGGGGGTTTTTCGCTCGTTGGTGTCC
>ERZ780094.1040-NODE-1040-length-9680-cov-4.147844_pt1 | contig 9680 bp, 7 predicted proteins | sample MGYA00511174_ERZ780094 | MGnify/ENA primary metagenome ERZ780094 (study PRJEB29588, sample SAMEA2148063) | human gut metagenome | biome: human gut; feature: human-associated habitat; material: faeces | place: Denmark | collected 2008/2010 ...
CCCCCCGCCGCCGCCCCACCCGTGGTAGCCCGCCGCCGCCGGACAGCGTGCTGGTTGCTTTGTACTCCCATTCCTGGCAGCCGACGTCGCTGTAGTTGCTCAGCAGCGTCTGGCTGAGCAGATCGTTGAAGTATGCTCCGGCGGGGATGTAGGCCGCACCGTCGTGCACGTCCGGCACGACGTCCGCGGCAAAGGCCGGGATCTGGAACGCGGCGAGCTGGCCGAACAGCAGTACGGCCAACAGGACCGCAAGGATCCGTGTTATGTTTTTGTGGGTTGTCATTGCAAAAAAACCTCCTGTCTGTGGTCTTTGAAGGCAGCCTGTATTATAGGACGTATTTCAACATTTCTGATAAAAATGTGACACATTATCTTACCTGTATAAAAAATCCTCGCCCGCAAGTGTGCGGACGAGGAAAATTCTTGATCATTCAGGATTATTTGCCCAGTTCAGCGAGCATTTTGCTGCGGATGCCTTCGGTGAGGTTGTTCGTCTTGGTAGCCTTGACGGTCTCGGCCGGGATGACCTCGCGGATGCGCAGGTACACGTGCGTGCGCCGCCAGGGGACGTTGTGTGCGATGCGCTCCGTGCCCTCGATCGTCGCAACGACGATGGGCACATTGGCCTTCTGCGCGATCTTGAGCGAGCCGGCGTGCCAGGGCAGCAGCTCGCCGCTTTTGCTGCGCGTGCCCTCGGGATAGATGGCAAACGAGCACGTATGCGCGCGGATGAGGTCGGCCGCGGCGTTGATCGTGGTCAGGGCGTTGCGCGCGTTCTCGCGGTCGATCGGCAGAAAGCAGCACCGGCGCACGAACGGGCCGATGACGAACTTGCGCATGTTCGACGGCTTGGACACGAACGCCAGCCGCCAGCGCCGCAGCACCCACCACTGCACCATGGGGTCAAAGTTGGAGCGGTGATTGCTCACGAACAGATATTCCGTGTCCGTCGGCACCTTTTCGAGGCCCGTGACGTGGATCTTCACGCGGCAGAGCGCGAGGATCCAGCCGTCGAGCGCCATGGTCAGCGCGTGGTAAAACGGGCTGATGTGCGTATACATTTTGTTCGGCCCGGCGAACCACGAACAGACGAACATCAGCAGCACGTACACGAGTTTCGCCGCCGCGAAGCAGCCGATCAGGATCGGCAGTAGCCACCAGTAGCTCAGCGCGGGGGATAAAAAATAAATCCACGCTGTGCTGAGCACGGCGGGAATGAGCAGCAGATAATAAAGCATGAACGGACACCTTCAAGCATATTAAGTATTAAAATATTTCCAATAATCATTGACGATAAACTTCCAAATCTATTATAATTACATCGGAATACCGTGTCAATGAACGAGATGTAAACTTGCACGGATTCCGAACACATTCTGATTGGAGATAGGATGGGATAAGATGATCGTATTAAAATGGGTGTTCCCGGTGTTCCTGGTGGTGCTCGCCATCGTGCACCTCATCAGCTGCTGGCGCGGCGATGACGACCTGCGCAAGCCGACCAAGGTCGCGCTGATGCCGGTCGTTGCGCTGGCCTACCTCGCCTTTGCCCGCATGCCGTCGCTTTGGGTGGTCGCCGGCCTGCTGTTTGGCTGCCTGGGCGATCTGTTTCTGCTCTGGCCGCTCAAGAAGAAGTTCTTTGCGCTCGGCACGTCGTCGTTCTTCCTGGGCCACGTGTGCTACCTGATCTTTATCTACACGCACTATGTCATCCGCATCAGCTGGATCTGGATCGTCGTGGTCTGCGTGATCTATGCCGCCGGTGCTGCGTTCGTGTACGCCAACAGCCGCAGGAATATCCCGCGCGCGCTGCGTCCGCTGGCGCTGGCGTACATGCTCATGCTCTGTGTGCTGAGCGTGAGCCTCATCCTGCCGCTGCTGACGGCGTTCTGGTGGGGCAAGCTCGTGGCGTTTTTCGGCGCGACGTTCTTCCTCGCTTCCGACGGCGTGCTGTGCGATATGCTCTTCGTCAAGAAGGCCGAGCCCACGAAGCAGAACTTCGTCGTCATGCTCACGTACATCCTCGCGCAGGTGCTGCTGGCCGTCGGCTTTGCAGCCTGCCCGTGATTGTTAAAAATCTAGGTATTTCAAAGAAACGGGACGCTCCGATGCCGGAGAGTCCCGTTTGTTGTACAGTGATGGGAAAATCTTAAAAATTTTGTTATTTTCTCTTTACACCGGGCGAAAAATGCAATACAATGCGTGCATCTACAGGAGGTTTCAGGGGGAAAAAAGAGAACATGACGAAAGAGAAGGAAACGGAAAACCGGTCGGAACGCGAGCGGTTTCTTGACCGGATGCTCAAGGAGATCCTCAGCGGACAGCGCAAGCCGGGTGACCGGCTGCCGACGGAGAGCGAGCTGGCCGAGCAGTACGGTCTGCGCAAGACGAACGTGCACCTTGGTCTGCAGGAGCTGGAGCGGCTGGGCTTTTTGCGGGTCGTGCCCCGGCATGCGACCTATGTCGCGCCCTACTGGGATCAGGCGAATCTGGAGACGCTGGCCGCCATCATGACGCACGGCGGCAAGCCGCAGCCGGAACTGGTGGATGCGTTTCTGGAGCTGCGCGAAATGGTCGCGCTCGGCTGGTTCCGCTGGACGGGCCGCAACCCCAAAACGGAGCAGATGCGGCACCTGTACGGGCTGCTCGAGCGGATGGAGGCCATCGCCTGCGCACCGGACGGCGAGAAGGACAAGCCGGAATTTCTGGACCTGGTCAATCAGTTTCTGGTGTGCATGTTTGCCGAGTCGGACAACATGATCTTCCGCGTCCTGCTGCGCTCGTCGCGCGAGCTTGCGCACGTGACGTATTACATCGTGGCGTACACGCTGGACATGCGCGAGCTGTGCAGGACGTACCGCACGGTGCTCGACGGGCTGACAAGTGGGCACGCATCGGAGGCGATCGACTACTGGTGCGGCTGGAGCGACAAGGTCACGGTGCAGTATCGCGAGGCCCTGCTGCGGCTCGAAAGTGAATAAGCAATGCCATACCCCGGCGGGACGAAGAACCCCGCTGGGGTATGGCGCTATTTGTGAACTTTTCGCGCCGCGGTTGCGCTCCCCGTGCGTTTGTGTTAAAATCAGGGAAAGAAAACCGGAAAGGAGCGAGCCCATGAAGCTGACATTTATCCGCGCCGACCACGAGGTGACCGGCAGCTGCACTCTGCTTGAGATCGGCGGGCACTACGGCCTGATCGACTGCGGCATGGAGCAGGGACGGGACTTGTTTGAGAACATTGCCATCCCCGTCCCGGCGGCGCAGATCGAGTTCGTGCTCGTCACGCACGCACACATGGACCACACCGGCCACCTGCCGCTGCTGTATAAGCAGGGCTTTCGCGGCACGGTCTACGCCACGGAGGCGACGTGCGACCTGTGCGGCATCATGCTGCGTGACGCAGCGCACATCCAGATGTCCGAGGCCGAGTGGAAGGGGCGCAAGGCCGCCCGCGCCGGCCAGCCGGCGCCCGAGCCGCTGTATACGCTCGAGGACGTGGAGGGCGTGCTGCGTCTGCTGCGCCCATGCGGCTACGGCAAGCGCATTCAGGTCGGGGAAAACATCATCATCCGCTTCACGGATGTCGGCCACCTGCTCGGCAGCGCGTGCATCGAGGCATGGCTCACCGAGGGCGGCGCGGAAAAGAAGATCGTCTTTTCCGGCGACATCGGCAACACCGCCCAGCCCATCATCCGCGACCCGCAGACCGTCTCGGGCGCGGACTACGTGCTCATCGAGTCGACCTACGGCGACCGCAGCCACGGCCCGCGCGTGGACTATCTGGCCGCGCTCGCGGACTGCATCCAGCGCACGCTCGACCGCGGCGGTAACGTCGTCATCCCGTCGTTCGCCGTCGGCCGCACGCAGGAGCTGCTGTATTTCATCCGCCAGATCAAGGACGCCGGCATGGTGCACGGCCACCCGCACTTCCCCGTGTATGTGGACAGCCCGCTCGCCAATGAGGCCACGCGCGTTTTCCTGCAGACGGACACGAGCTTTCTCGACGACGAGGCCTGCGCGCTCATCCGCAGCGGCGTCAACCCACTGTATTTTGACGACCTGCACACCTCCGTCACGAAAGAGGACTCCATGGCGCTCAACAACGACAAAACGCCGAAGGTCATCCTCTCCTCGAGCGGCATGTGCGACGCCGGCCGCATCCGTCACCATCTAAAGTATAACCTCTGGCGGCCGGAGTGCACGGTGCTGTTCGTGGGTTATCAGGCGGTCGGCACGCTCGGCCGCAAGCTGCACGACGGTGCCGAGAGCGTGAAGATCTTCGGCGACGAGATCGCCGTACACGCGGAGATCACCGTCCTGCCCGGTGTGAGCGGCCACGCGGATAAGCAGGGGCTGCTGGGCTGGATCAATGCCATGGAGCAAAAGCCCGCGCACGTGTTCGTCAACCACGGCGACGACGATGCGTGCACGGCGTTCGCCGCCTGCCTGCGTGACGAGTACGGCTATGACGCGGACGCGCCCTACAGCGGCAGCGAGTTTGACCTCGCCGCGGGGGCCTATACGTATGTGGCCCCGCCGCGGCCCATTCGGCGCGACGAGGCGCGCCAGGCTGCCGCCGCCGGAAAGCGCCGCGAGAGCCCGGCCTACGCGCGGCTGCAGCGCGCGCTCGGCGAGCTCACGGCCCTAGTGCGCCGCTGCGCCGGCTGCCCGAACAAGGGGCTGAGCGCCTTCGCCGAGGAGCTCGAGCGGCTCACCGCCCGCTGGCGCGACCGCCTCGCTCCGTGAGCGCAAAATACATATAGATATATAGCGACCGCCCTGCCGGGCCTCCGGCAGGGTGGTTTCTTGTGTCAAGAAGCCTCGCAGAGTTTGCCGCCCGCAGGCGGCAAAAAAGGTGGAAGTATTTTCTCTCGCGACATGTGCGCGAGAGAAAATACTTCTCAGGCTGCAAGTGTGGAATTTGCGCGCAGCAGACTGCAAGCCTTTTGTCGGGAAAACCCATGGTTTTTCCGACAGGGCGGTTTTGCACTTAAATTTTCCCGCGCGCCCGGCCGACCAGATACATCCCGACCGTGCCGACGCCCAGCAGAACGATGTTCACGATCGGCACGATGTTTGTCTGCAGCGCGTCGGTCTCAAACGCGTTCTGCGCCAGAAACAGCGCGCCCGCCCCGGCTGCCGCTGCGCACAGGAGCACGAGCGCGGGCGGTCGTTCAAGAGCTCGACAATCACGTCCAGCTGCGTTTGTGCCAGGGCGCGGAAATGCCCGGAAACGTATTGCACTAAATCACCCGGTAGATTGTCAATGTGCTCAGTATCTGGCCAGGATGCTGGCGCGGCCGGGGGCATGCGCGATGCTCGGCAGCCCGGCCAGACTGCGCACAATGACCGGGGAGCTCAGCCTCAATCAGGGCTGTCGACGCGCCTCTAGCCAGATCTTGACCCCAGCTGCGCCTGCAGTGCACGGGGCAGAGCAAGCAGCGCTCATGTGTACGTTGAGGATTTCGTACGGCGTATTTGCGCGCACGGTCGCGGATCTGCACATCCGACATGGTTGTGTCAATCACAGTGGGAGCATAGCCGGCATCCAGGAGCACACAGGGTGCTTCGCTGTAGATCTCCCGGGCGGCGGCCTTGGTGTTGACAATGGTCAGCACGAATTGTTGTGAAAATGATGTCACCGTCCCGGCGCTCGGTTAGGCACCAGTAGGCTTGCTGCTCATCATCCGCTGGCAGGACGACATTGGCGTGCTGCTCTAGGATCGCAGAATAATCGTTCAGAGCGGCGCGGATGTCTACGGCGTTCTTCGAGGATCGTGTTGTGGGGGATAATGTAGAAAAATGCGGCGCTGACCATGCACAGCGGCGTGGCGCAGCGTATAGCGCGGGTTGGCGTAAGTTTTGCTGCCACCGGTAGGGATGGAAAGCGTGACGATGCCGGGGATGGTCGCTGCAGCTGCCAGGCAGATGTCCGAAATCTCGGAACGGATGCAGTTGATGTGGCCGTCTCCGTTCAAATGCGTGCATCGGAAGGGCTCGAATGCTGTAAACAGCCGCTTTCAGCCCGAGCTGTTGGGGCAGATTGTGCGCAGAGTAAACACACTCTCCTGCAGGGCATATCCAATGGCTGCGGCAGGCTGTCCGCTGCGCGAACGTATGCGATCATGGAATGCGTCTCTTGATTTTCACTTAATTTACATTATTATACAACGAGCGCTTGCAATGCGCAAGTACGTTTTCTTCGTTTCGGTGGCACGAAGAAAATTTCCAGTTTTCCCTGTCAGCGTCTTGACATTCCGGGCGGGATGTGCTACTTTTTTGCTGACCAGATGGTAAATGAAAATCTGGATACATATTGATTCGACCAAGGGGAGGAAATACCATGACACAGTCCGCAAAAGACGAAGCGAAATTCCTGGATACCCGCCTCGACGACGAGACCGCCGCCGTACTGGAAAAGTGGAACCTGGTCATCCTCGGTGCAGCCCTGCTGCACGACGCCGACCACATCCGCCAGGCCATCCGCTGGCACTATAAGATCCCGATGCAGCTCTGGATCATCAACCTGGCCGTGTACGTTCTGCCCACCGTGGCGGAGTTTTTGCTGAAAAACAAGCGCGCGTCCTCGTTCCTGACCGTTGTCGCAAATGGCATCGTCACGAGCGCGGCGTTTTTGAAGGTGCACCTGTTCAAGCCCACGACGGATATCTGGGGCGCCTGGAACTACAACTACTTCAAGCTCGCCAAGGGCGTGTGGCACGAGGGCCAGTTCATCAAGGGCATTGACTGGATCGACTGGGCGCTGCTGCTCGACCTGCCCGCCGTGGCCATCCCGGCGTGCATGACGGCGATCAAAAAGCGCAAGGAATTCAAGCAGAACCTGCTGGAAGCGGGCGAAGAGGCCTGATGATTTTTGAGGGGGAGCGCCGGCTGTGCGCTCCCCTTTTGACTTGGGGGCGAAGCAAATGAAAGACATCTCGCTGAGAATTCTGGACATGGAGTGCGCCGCGTGCGTGGCGCGGCTGGACCGCGCGCTGGAAAAGCTGCCGGGCGTGCAGCACGCGGCGGTGAACTACACCGCCGCGTCGGCGCTCATCACCTACGACGAGGGCGTGACCGATCTCGCCGCGATCGCGGCGAGGGTCCGGCGCGCGGGCTTTCGCGTGCCGGTCGAGGAGCAGGATCTGCTCCCTGCGGAAGCGGACGCGCTGCGCGCGGTGTTCGGCGTCAAGGACGCCGCGGTGCAGGCGGACGGCACGCTCACGGCGTACCTTTGGCCCATCGGCGTGGACGGGCGCAACCTCGCCGCCGCCTGCGCGGACGTGGGCTGCGCCGTCACGCTCGGCGAGCTGCGCGGCGGCGACGCGGATCAGGAGCTCGAAAAGCGCATGGATCTGCTCAAAACGCTCGTGACCTCGGCCTGCTGCACGGCGCCGCTCATGCTCGAGATGCACCCGAAGCTGCAGTTTCTGGCCGGGACGGCGCTGCAGTTTGGCCCCGGGCGGTATTTTTACAAAAGCGCGTGGCGCGGACTGCGCAACCGCACGTTCGGCATGGATTTCCTCGTCTCGCTCTCGTCCACGCTCATCTATCTCTACAGCGCTTACGTGACGTTCGCGCCGCGCACGAGCTACAAGCTCTACTTTGCGTCCGACGGGGTGCTGCTCTCGCTCATCCTCTTCGGCAAGTACATGGAGCAGGTCGCGGCCGGGGAGGCCAACTCCGCCATCCGCAAGCTCATGCACCTGCAGCCGCGCACAGCCATGGTCCAGCGCGGGGACACGTTTGTCGAGCTGCCGGGCGACCAGATCGCGGAGCACGACCGGGTGCGCATCCGTCCCGGCGAGCGCGTACCGGTCGACGGGACGATCATCAGCGGCCAGTGCGCGGTCGACGAGTCCATGCTCACCGGTGAGAGCATGCCGGTGGATAAGGCTCCCGGCGACAAGGTCATCGGCGGCAGCCTCAACCGCTCCGGCTCGGCCATCGTCTCGGCCGAGGCGCTGGGCAAGGTGTCCGTGCTCGAGCAGATCATCCAGATCGTGCGCCAGGCCCAGTGCGAAAAAGCACCCGTGCAGCGCTTTGCCGACAAGGTCGCGCGCTGGTTCGTGCCGGGCGTCATCGGCGCGGCGGCGCTGACGTTCCTTGTCTGGTACCGGCGCATTGCGCCGCGCAACCTCGAGCGCGCGCTGCTCACCTGCTGCGACGTGCTGTCGGTCGCGTGCCCGTGCGCGCTCGGCCTCGCCACACCGACGGGGCTCATGGTCGGCTCCGGCCGCGCGGCGGAGCGCGGCATCCTCTTCAAGAGCGGCGCGGAGCTTGAAAACACCTACAAGGCCGACTGCGTCGTTTTTGACAAGACCGGCACGCTTACGAACGGCGCGCCCGCGCTCACGGACGTCTGCCCGTACAGCGCCGTGCAGCCGGAGACGCTCGTGCGGCTCGCCGCCGCGCTCGAGCAGTGCTCGGATCACCCGCTGGCGCGTGCCGTCACGGTGTATGCGCAGCAGCAGTCTGACGCGCCGCTGCCGCAGGCGGAGAACTTTTCCTACGCGCTCGGCCGCGGCGTGCGCGGCACGGTCGCGGGCGCGGCCGTTGTCTGCGGCAGCCGGACGTGGCTTGATGAGCTGGGCATCGACACGGCCCCGCTCGCCGCGCTGCCGGACCTGCGCGCGCAGGCCAAGACGGAGCTGTGTGTCGCGCGCGACGGCGTTGTGCTCGGCACGCTTGGCATTGCCGACACGCGCAAGACCGAGGCGGCCGCCGTCGTCGCGCAGCTCAAGGCGGCGGGCAAGGAGGTCTGGATGATGACGGGCGACCACGCCCGCACGGCCGAGGCCATTGCGGCCGAGGTCAGCATCGACCACGTGCTCTCCGAGGTGCGGCCGGACGAGAAAGCCGCCGCCATCGAGCGCCTGCGCGCGCAGGGGAAAACGGTCTGCATGGTCGGTGACGGCATCAACGACACACCGGCGCTCGCCGTGGCGGACTGCGCGGTCGCCATGGGCGGCGGGTCGGACATTGCCATCGAGTCGGCGGGCATCCTGCTGCCGTCCGGCAACCTCGAGAAGCTGCCGGAGCTGTTTGATATCTCCCGCGCGACCATCCGCACCATCCGCCAGAACCTGACCTGGGCGCTGTTTTATAACCTCGTCAGCATCCCGGTCGCGGCGCTTGGCGTGCTGCACCCGTCCATCTGCGCCACGGCCATGTCGGCCAGCTCGATCGGCGTGCTCATGCACTCGCTGCGGCTCAAGGACGGCGGCAAAAAGGAGAGACGTTTCCCATGGAAGAAAAAGTCCTGACGACGTATGTCCGCGGCATCTACTGCCGCCAGTGCCCGGAATGGATCGTGGACGACCTGCTGCACACGCGCGGCGTGCTCGATGCGGCGGTATCGTTCTGGCGCGCGGAGCTGACCGTGCGCTATGACCCGCAGATCGTCACCGAGGCGGAGCTGTGCCGCGTGCTCGCGGATTGCGGCTACCCCGCCTGCGAAAAGGGCGCACCGGGGTCGAACCCGCTGCGCAACGCGCTCAAAAGCGCCCTCGGCCGCGGGCCGGAGGGGTGAAGGGAACATAGAAGATAAAAAAACCGGTGTGGCACTGTGTGAACCGAACCAGTAAAAACGGACAATAGACAAAACACCCCCTATGTAGGAAAATTGAACCGCACCAATTTGTGCGGACAGCACAAAAAGCCCCCCTATGCAGGGATAT
>ERZ780094.1045-NODE-1045-length-9644-cov-2.929190_pt1 | contig 9644 bp, 9 predicted proteins | sample MGYA00511174_ERZ780094 | MGnify/ENA primary metagenome ERZ780094 (study PRJEB29588, sample SAMEA2148063) | human gut metagenome | biome: human gut; feature: human-associated habitat; material: faeces | place: Denmark | collected 2008/2010 ...
GCGTGCCGAGCCTGTAAGCGACAACAGCACACAATCCGAAAATGTACCCGAAGAAAACAACGAGCCCACAGAGAGCCAATGTGAGGGCGTTGAAGAACTTGAAATGAGTATGTAAATTTGAAAGGGAGATTTTTATGGAATACAGAAGATTATATATTGCCTATGGCAGCAACATCAATCTTGAACAAATGGCAAACCGCTGCCCGAATTCAAAGGTCATCGGTAAAGAAATCCTGAAAGGCTATGAGCTGGAGTTCAGAGGCGTTGCTACTATTGTGCCAAAAGAAAATGCAGAAGTGGCGATGAAAAACGAGCAGACTATGACGGAATTTGTTGACCGCATAATCGAAATCGAACAAATTGCGGTGACTTTACCACCGTACTGCTATGTGAATATTGACCTGGAAAAAGAAAAACAGCGTGCCGAAATAATGAAAAGCAAGGCTTTCTACGGCAGGCTGTATGATATGACATCGGAGGAGTTTGCGGAGTATGAGAGGTACAAAAAGTTGTTTTCGGGGTACGGGATTGGGCTTTACATAATTGCCTGCTGTATAGCCGAAATGTCAGATGAATATTTTACACGGCTTAAGAAACGTGACGAAAGCAACTATGCGATTGCGTGGGGTGCGTTTAACGAATATTCCACTCTTTCGAGTGAGCTGATGGCGAGCGTGCCGTACTATGAAAAGGCAAGAGTTCGTGAAACCATGGACGTAAATATCGGCGTTTCGGGAATGATCGATCCCGATGATAAAGACAAGACATGGGTGGTTGATACCTGCGAATTTCATAATGCGCAAAGCGTTATTCAGTACGATTTTTTCAGAGGAATGCAGTATGGCAGAGCGCCTTTTCGCTGTCACCACTGCGGACGTTTTTTCCTTGCGACTGACAGCTACAAAACGTTTTACTGCAATGAAAAGTCTCCCGAAAATCCCAACAGAACCTGCCGTCAGATTGGCGCGAAAAACAAGCACAAGGAAAAGGCTGAGAACAATCCGATTATCCAGACCTACCACAAGGCGAGGAACAAATATTATCAGCAGAAATTCCGAGGAAGTATTTCGGATGCGGATTACGACAAAATTCTGCACTACCTTGAAACCATGCGTGACAAGGCAATTCGGGGCAAAAGTGACGAGAATGGAAATCTGATAACGTACAAAACGCTCGAACAGCTTTTTGAAAAGGACACGCTTTACAAGACATTAAATATCGGGGGAGAACAATGACCAAGAACACAAATGAACAGCTGATTCAGGATAATTACCGCAACGTATACGCACTTGCACATTCTCTTGCAAAATCATACAATCTTGCATTTGAGGCTTTTGAGGACTTGCAGAAGGTCGGCTACATTTCACTGATTGAGCAGTCGAAGACCTTTGACGAGAACAGCGGTGTGCCTTTTTGGACATATGCCTGCAAGGGTGTTAAGTTGAAAATGCTCGAAGAACTCCGCTTTATTCTCGATACGGTGAGTATTTCGCCTTATTTGAACAAGCAGATAGGAAAGGTGAGGAAAATCGTTTCAGCCAATGCCGAAAGCAACACATCCGAACTTATTGAAATCGTAAGTCAAATACTCAAAATATCAGCGGACAAATCCGAGGAGTTGCTGATTTTAAGCACAAAAGAGAAAACAAGCATTGATGAGTACCAATCAATGCTTGAAAGCGGTGAGGGTATGCAGGATGACAAGCTTGAAGATATGCTTAAGTCCGATTGTCTGAATCCCGAAGATTTAATGCTGGAGCAGGAAAATCAGGCTTTTGCCATGCTGTTGGCGGACAGTCTGGACGACATTCTAAGTCATCGGCAAGCGGAATATATCCGAATGTATTTTGGCATCGGGTGCGCTCCGCAGACCTTTGAACAAATTGGGGAGGAGTTCTGCGTTAACGCCGGCACGGTGGAAAAGGGCGTTAAGTCGGCTCTGAAAAAGTTGAAAGAGTATATTGACTGACCTATGTTCTATCGAGTTTCCAGAATGGGAATTCAGGTAGTATGCATACTCCATTTTTGCTCCGTATTACCGCATTACAAAGAGCTATTTGCCCAGCATTCTCAGCGTTTTGCGAGGTTTCGGCTCGCATTACATTTGCATAACACAAAACAAACAAGCATATTACAACGGAGTGGCTGTAGTACGCTTGTACGCTATTGTATGCTTTTTTTGAGGCGTGGTATTACTCATAAAGTGCGGGTTTTACGGCATTTGCGAGGATGTAAGCTTTGTACGGTGGATTTTGACGGAGAGCTACACCTTACTCAGATTTTCATTCTTGCCGAGGAGCACGTCAATCATCAGCTTTGCACCGTCACGGAATCCGGCTGAGTAGTTATCCACGGACATTACATCGTTAAGCTAAGACTGGGTGTCACACATCTTTTTGAGCAGTTCACCGTTTTCATCTCCGAGAATTTTGATTATCTGGTCATACAGATCAGCCTCGGTTTTCATCAGCTTGGCATACTGCGAATTGTCCCGAATTTTTGCGTCGAAAAGCCTAAATTGCCGTAGTAAAGGTCTTTTATATAGTTCATTTTTGATACCTCCGTGATTGGTTTGGAAGTACGGTATATCACAATTATTCGTGGAATGGTAGCGGCAGATGTGATGAAAATTGAGTGGTGGATTTGGGAAGAAGTGATAAATTAGAATCATTTTACTGATTAACTGGCGTTTTAGCCACTGTTAAAGGCAGGTGTGTGTTACTTTTACGTTAAAAAATGTAAACATATATTGAAAAAATATGAAAAGTATGCTACAATGAAATGAATTCAAAAATGACTTTTTATAGCTTACGCTGATGAAGGGTGATAAGGGAGTCAAGTTTATCGAGAAACGCTCCTATTTTTTGCTGTTCTTGAATAGAAGGAACAAGAATTGACTCCGCCAAGAAATCATCAGCAACCAAATTCGTCATCATAGTAGAAGCCTTAGTGCAACGAGTCATGATTCTTCCCATGACACCTTCGTAGTTAATCAAATACTTCCAAAACAACAAATCGTAATCAGCTATCGGTCGAAAAACGTCGAAAACATGGGAAACAATGCCATCTCCGATAGTGTTTTCTACAAATCTACCATGAGCAAAATGCTTGCTTTTATTACCCTCAAAAGCAATATCACCCAATCGCATAATGTTGTATGACCTCATATAATCGTCGTCCGATTGTTTAACATCGCTCTTAAAATACATATTAGCAACAGATATAATTTTATCTGCTCCGAAGCTCAAATCGTTCTTTTCGGTGATCTTTTGATACTGTTCCCTGAACTTACGCTGTTCCCAAGCGTCAGCTAATAAGCACGGCTATAAAAACACTTAAAAATATATATTTAGGAGGAAACTATGAATAAACAGCAACTTGCGAACAAAATATGGGAGTCAGCAAATAAAATGCGCTCCAAAATTGGGGCGAATGAGTACAAGGACTATATTCTTGGCTTTATTTTTTATAAATTTCTTTCCGATAAGGAAGTTGAGTATCTAAAAAAGAATGACTGGGAAGATACCGACATTGTCGAACAGTGCAAGAAGAATATAGGCTATTTTATTTCATATGAAAATCTTTTTTCAACTTGGCTGAAAAAAGGCAAGGATTTCGATGTTTCCAACATTACAGATGCATTATCGGCGTTTGACCGTCTGATTGACAGCACTCACAGAAAAGTTTTTGACAAGATTTTTGATACTTTTCAGACCGGACTTTCTAAACTAGGTGAGACAAGCGGTGCAAGAACAAAGGCAATCAGTGACTTGCTTGGACTGATAAAGGATATCCCGATGGACGAAAGACAGGGATATGACGTGCTTGGTTTCATCTATGAGTATCTGATTTCCAATTTTGCAGCGAACGCAGGAAAAAAGGCAGGCGAATTCTATACTCCGCACGAGGTGTCGCTGCTTATGTCCGAAATCGTTGCAAATCGCCTTAAAGGCAAGGAAAATATTGCTATATATGAGAAAGCAGTAGCGTGATTGATACAGTGTAACTATTATGTGCAAAGCAGAAAGCCCCGCAGAATAAGGCTTTTTGAGAGTGACCCGTTGAGAGTCTTATTTTTTTGCCCTCACGAAGAGGAGCAGATTTTATAAATCCGGGGTGTGCATGGCAGCGAATTTTGCATACGGTATTAACGATAGCTACGGGCAATCGTTGCAAGGTTTAATGTCGTAACGATTAAATAGAAGGAAAACTTCCCCATAGTTCTCAGTAATTTCACGCTGCTTATCGGCAGCGAAAATCTCAAATAGTATTGACAAAAAGCAGCGGAAGTGCTATAATGATTCAAGAGGTGAGAATATGTCCAACTTAGGTCAGTTGATCAAAGAAAAAAGAGAGTCCGTTGGACTGTCTCAGAAAAAGTTAGGAAAAGCCTGTCATTTAAGTGACAGCGAGATTATGAAGATAGAAAATGGTGTACGCCAAAAACCAAATTGGGAAAACTTGTGCAGGATTGCGCAAGCACTTAATTTTCATCCATTTGAACTTCTGCTTGCGGCAGGATATATTTCCGAAAACGACATTCATCCAAGTTCACAACTTCGAGGTGTGGAAAATTTGGATGACAAAGAAATTGAATATTTACAGTTATTTATCGATTTTATGTTATCGAGAAAATGCGTGGATGAGGATTTAGAAGGAGGTAGCAACAATGCCATTTAGGTTAGGAGAATTATTCTGCGGTCCCGGCGGAATCGCCTGGGGTGCGACTCATGCAGATATTGGTGACCCCAAATTTAGAATTGTCCATCAGTGGGCAAACGATTATGATGCCAGCACTTGTGAAACATATCGGCATAATATTTGTCCGAATGCACCGCAGACGGTTTATCATGAAGATATACGTAAATTTGATATGGGCAAGTTGGCACCAATTGATGCCCTGGCGTTCGGCTTCCCATGCAATGATTACAGTGTGGTCGGAGAACAGAAAGGCATGGACGGTGTATATGGCCCATTATATTCGTATGGTGTGAAAGCACTCAAAAAATTTCAGCCGCAGTGGTTTTTGGCAGAAAATGTTGGCGGACTTAGAAACGCCAATGACGGAAAAGCATTTACAAAGATATTAGCTGAGCTTCGCAATGCGGGATATACCATTACACCGCATCTGTATAAGTTTGAGGAATATGGCATTCCGCAGGCGAGACACAGATTGATTATTGTTGGCATCAGAAATGATATTGCCAAGAACGTAACATATCGAGTCCCTTCGACAGAACCATATAAGGATATTGATAATACTTGCAGGACAGCTATTGAAGTTCCGCCGATTCCGGCAGATGCTTTCAATAATGAAGCGACCAAACAGTCCCAAACGGTAATTGGCCGTCTAAACCATATTCTTCCTGGGCAGAATGCTTTTACAGCTGATTTGCCGGAAGAGTTGCAGCTGAACATAAAGGGAGCAAGAATCAGCCAAATATATAAACGGCTTGATCCTGATAAACCCTCTTACACTGTAACAGGAAGCGGCGGTGGTGGTACGCATATTTATCACTGGGCAGAACCGAGGGCGTTGACAAACAGAGAAAGAGCGCGGCTCCAAACTTTCCCAGATACCTATGAATTTTTAGGAAATAAAGAGAGTGTTCGCAAGCAAATTGGAATGGCAGTTCCCTGCCGTGGTGCCCAAATTATTTTTGAAGCCATTCTTAGGTCTTTCGCTGGGATTGATTACCCGTCAATTGATGCTAATATAGATGAATAATAAAATGCCGGAACAGCCTGTTGGCTAAGCTCCGGCATTTTTTGTATTTGCAGAGATGATTTTTTCATAGAGCTGCTGCAGATTTTCCTCTGCAACAGCTTTTTTTAGTTGGCACTCCCATATAACCAGGACTTGCCATCCTTGCGCTTCAAGTTTTTTCTGACTTTCTTTGTCACGCTCGACATTCCTGTCTATTTTATTATGCCAATATTCTTCATTAGAAGATGGCCATACAAATCTTCCGCAGTCATGGTGATGCCAAAAACACCCATTGATAAACACAACAGTTTTATATTTTTTCAAAACGATATCTGGACACCCAGGCAATTTTCGCACATTTTTTCTATAGCGGAGACCACGTGAGAATAAGTATTTTCTGACGCACTCTTCCGGTTTAGTATTAGTACTGCGAATATGAGACATATTTTTGCTTCTGATTTCCTTGGAATGATTATCAGCCATTTCTTTGTCTCTTATTGCTTGGGGAGAAATCCATATAATACTGTTCGTCATCAATTTTGTAGAATGTGACATCGGTTCGGCCGTAAGCCATAAGATCACTGGTATGTACATAGGCACCATTCGCAAGACCTAAACGATTTCTGAAGTATTCTCCAAGCAGTGCATTGCTGGCTGGAGTTGTGATAGCCTTGTCATTTTGCTGTTCAACTCTGAGCTGCAAAGCGTGATGGTCATCTGTAACTACTAGAAAATGCTGCTCGTTCAGAGGAAAAAATCCAGACTTGGCAATTTTACGCGGAAGAGGAATGTATGCCTCGTTCTTGTTTCGACCTTTTCTCTGACCCCAATTTAATCCCGATTTCTTGCCCGGTTCTCCAGTTTTCTTCACAATGAGCGGCAGTCTGACAAAATTTTCTGGATGCTTATCATTAGAGGCCAATGTCTGAGAGGCAGAAGGTCGGACTACAATATAATCATCTACTTCTGCGTGGGTGCAATATATGGATCTGTTAACAGCCGCCTCATAAATTTTATATGCGTAAGCCGCACTTCTCTCTACGAGTGATCCACTTCTTTTTCTCAGCAATGATGACTGAGTGAAATCATATGAGCAGGAAAACGCCTGCACTGGAGTTTCCTCGTTCAGCCAAATGAAGAGGTTGTTTTTGGAAGAAGGCTCTTCATGCATATAGCTGCAAGAAAAACGGCTCGCATATTCAGCGAGTGCGTGCTTATGCAGGTCTCGAAAGCTATTGTGTGAAGCATCATCAATTCCGTTGTCCATTACGGATTCTATAATCAAATCGACTGTTATATCCGTGATGCCTTGTTCCTCATAGCTTTTCAAAAGCCATGAAGCCATACTTGGAGTGGCATATGCGGATAGGATGCACAGGTGATTGGCTCCTTTAAGCACGGGCTCAAATAAAATTGTTTTTGCAGCACTGTCGGAAAATAAATAATCCATAGGCATTAGTTCTCCCTTTCGATAACATCATAGTACATAGTGCCGTCTGGCAGTTTGATGTTCGGAACCCACATCTGTTTGCCATTCCAGCCTTTTGTTCCCGTTACTTGGTACATTGTAAGCACAACCTTGTCCGTAAATGAAGCACCGAGCTGCCAGTCGTTAGGAGAAAGCAATGCACCAGTGCCTTGGGCAACATTTCTTCCCCTGCGGGCAATCAAGATTCCCTGGGCGGTAGACTGTTCTGCTAAAATAGTATCCAGTATAGATTGAAAAGCCTGAAGTTTGAAATCCGGGCTTGGGATGATATGCGCTAATGTCTCCTTAATAAATCGCAAACTGACTTGATAATATGGTTCAGTATCAGAAAAAGGCTCCAGCAGTTTGCTCAATTCTTCGATAGAATCATTATCCGGATAAAAAGGATAGTAGTTGGTTCCTCCAGATATAATTTCCACATGATCATTATCGAGGACATTTTTTCTGGTCGGGTTTAGGCCATTCGGATAATACAACTTAATATCATCGATACCGCGTTCAATTTGCGCAATGATTGAGTTGTTTGTAGCATTTATATCTGCGAACAGCTTATAGAGGTTTTCTTCAATAAAAATCATCATCATTCCAGGATCGCGGTCATAACCAAACATTCGGCTGTGCTGCCACATTGTGTCTGCCTGTGGCTTCTTGCTTGTTCGGGTGTAATAAATTGTCTGAAGACCTGGGAAAGTAACGCCTCTGCCCAACGTGTTGCCTCCAACAATAAAATTGCATCCTTCAGAATAGTCTGAACTGTCGATATCAGATTTCCCATTCATAACCAGAATTTTGATATGGTTTTCTGACAATAAGCCTGCCGCAACACTGTAGATAATATCATATGAGAGCTTTTCTGTCTTTGTTGGATTGAAGCTGTTATACTGTACTTCCAACTCGGCTTTGAAATCCCCATTAAGATTCTCGCGGCACCAAGACAACTCTTTGGAAATTTCATCTGCATATCTTTTGTGCGCTGCTACCCGTACACTGGGATGAAATAGGCAGTTTGATACCTTTCCTCCGGAGGCGAGTATTTGCGCGGTGACAGCCAGATGCCGTATTACTACATTTCGTGTGGCCTCCTTCATAGTGTCTAAAAAAGAAAAACAGTCAGGGACTTTAGAAACAGGGAAAAAGAAGTCTCCGCCAAGGTAGGCATCGCCTGGCTGAAAATAGTACGTGAAATAAGGATGCCAGCCGGATGCAATTGTTTGAAGGAAAATGGCCTGCGGAGTCCCAGTGACCTGCAGGTACAGACTGCTTGAAGCCCCATTTTTAATTATATCAAGATATTTGTTTATAGAGGATTGGCGGTCACGGTTAACCAAGGTGTTCAGTGAAGCCGCATCAGCCTCGTCATCAATAACAAACAGAGGATTTCCTTTCATAAAACCAGTCGAATTCAGTATGTTTGCCCATAACTTTAGAATGCGTACATTCTTTTTTAGCACAATAATAGCTGGTTCTATTAAGCTGTTGTCCGTAAAAAGGCGTGCATCGTTTTCGCCGCAGATGCAGAACCCGTCTAAATCTGACTTTACACGCTCTAAAGTCTGTTGCTGAAGTACAACATTGTCCGTTGTCAGCAGAATAAAAACGGGAAATCCCAAATCTGCAGCTTTGCACATAATTCCGAACATTTGGCCTGTTTTTCCAGACTGCACATTGCCAAACAACAATCCTATTTCATGGCTTGTGAAAGAAAAATTTTTGATATGCTTATTGCCAACATCGTCAGCGGTTTTTGAGATTGATTCGGCCAGCTTAACATTGCCGCGGTCGGTAATTTTCTTTAAGTATGTTTTTAGATATTGCATAGCAGTCACCTTTCTTCGTCATCATTCCCAGTGAAAGAGAGCATCCATACATCCAAAGGGGTGCCATCTTCATCCAAAGCGGTCTGACCTGTTTTCTTGAATAACAGACGGTCAGAACCATATTCCTGGAGCATTTCTTGGGTAATCATTCCTTCTCTGTCGATATCTTCTAAAGTGTTGTTAACAGGAGTGACTATTCCAGCCGCAACCAAACGGCCCTTCAGCCATCTGCCCATAATCAATTCATCACCAACAGCACTAAATTGCTTATTGTTGTCACTGGTAGTATGTGCCTTAAACCAATAGCCGTCATCAGTCACTACGAAAAATGGCTTGTTCTTTTCGGGATATCCATCCATATGGTAGATATCAGCACCGACAGTCAGTTGAGTTTCATACCAGTCACGTGCTTTCCGCTTGCTGCGGGGAGCAGCATAGCAGACATTAATATTGGATTTAGTGTAATGCTTTCCGTCATCCATATGTTTTTCAGCCGCACTTGGAACTTTTAGCTGAAGGAAAAAGGATACATATGCCTTGCACCTTTCGTAAAAATCAACATTCGATTGCGGAACGGATGTAACAAGTTCAACACCGTTCAGGGATGTATTGGTTTCACGGATGAGAGGCA
>ERZ780094.1051-NODE-1051-length-9593-cov-14.090061_pt1 | contig 9593 bp, 6 predicted proteins | sample MGYA00511174_ERZ780094 | MGnify/ENA primary metagenome ERZ780094 (study PRJEB29588, sample SAMEA2148063) | human gut metagenome | biome: human gut; feature: human-associated habitat; material: faeces | place: Denmark | collected 2008/2010 ...
GCAGACGCAGGTCCTTTTTTCTCACACACGCGCACGTACCTTATATATGCATGTGCGCGTGTTTTCTTTGTTACCTTTGTTTTTTTGAGTAGACTCCTTTCCCTTTCACCATCACCATATCCAGCGCGCCTTTTTCCCTCAGGCGCTGTATCCAGCTGCGTGCGGTGTTGACCGGGATATTCAGCTTCTCCGCTTGCTCCATCACCATCTGTTTGGTGAATTCTTGCGGCAGGGCCGCATACAGCATCTCACGGTCCGCTATTCCCCGGCTGTTCAGTTCCGTACTTTTGTCCAGGAACGAAAGTATGTGCGTGGCATGAAGGTACAGGGGCTCGCACAAAGCCAGCACGGCGCGGAAGTCCTCATCGGTGATGGACAGGTTATGCCGGGTGATGATACCGTCCTTCAGGTTTTCGGGGTTTATAGTGGGATCCGGTACGGCCAGCGAGGGAATTTCCAGACTGCGCAGCAGCGCCGTGATACACATCATGCGGCACAGGATGGTCCCCATACGCATCACCGAAGCAGACATCTCTTCGCCCGTCACTAGAGAAGAGAGGTAGAACAGGGCGCTGAAGTGCCCGTTGAACTCATCTTTCTGCTGCTGGGTGAATTTCAGGGTGAACAGTCCTTTCTTCTTCAGCTCGTCCCTGCTGGCCTTCCATTCGTGTCCCATCCGGATGAACTCTGCTTCCACGTCCAGTTCATCTTCGCCGAACTGGTCTTTCCATTCGCCTACACGGGGCATGTAATAGAATATGTTTCGCGAGAACTGTCCGTTCTCCGGCGAGGAGATGAGCGGCTTTATCTGTGCGGGCGTGCCCGAGAGGAGTACGGACAGGTAACAGGCGGTGGTTTCCTTGTATTCCCGGTCTGTGCGGCGGTTGTAGGACAGGCGGTCGTGGTCGAACGCCTTGCGCAGCGTGTCGCTCCAGTTGCCGAATTCCGTCCCTATGGCCGTCGATACGGTGTCCGCCTCGCTCTCGCAGATAATCCCCGTTCCGTCCGAGTCTATCAGGTTTTGCAGCAGTCCCGTGCCCGTGTTGTTGCCGGGGATGATGAACATGCGGTTGGGCGGCGCCACGGGCGGCTCCTTGTCCTTGCGTGCCTTCCCCAGCGCTTCGTAGGCTCTTAGCTCCTTGCGGTAAGCTTTCATGCTCTCCGCCACCTGCCGGCGTATTTCCTCGTGTATGGGCTCTATGAGTTTGCGTACCCATACCAGTACACTCTTCCCTGCGGCGGCATGGCCCGTGATGAAGGTCTGCAGGCAGGGATACTGCCATTTGTCCCCGTACTTGCAGCGTACGATGTGCGACAGTGAGGCGCCCAGCACCGTCATTGCTCCCAGCAGGAGCACATCATGCTGTGCCGGGGTCTTGGCAAAGGAGAGGATGCTCTTCAGCGGTTCGGGCCAGTCGTGATCTTGCGGAAAGTAGGGTAGGGGAGAGAGGGGTTCCGTTCCCTTCATTTCCTTTTCCTCTTCCTCGTGCTTCTTTTTTCCTGTTTCTTTTTCTTCATTCTCCACCTTATTATATCGCGCGCACGTGTGTGAGAAAAAAGGGCCTGCGTCTGCTGCGTCTGCGTCTGCGTTTTTGTGAGAGGGGGCGACTCTCACTCCGCACATTTCCGCCAGGTGGAACACGCTTCCCAGGTGGATGTCGCCCTTGCAGGTGTGCAGGGCGTTGCTGAACAGTTTCTCCGCCGCCGCACTGTCATGCTTGGGCGAGAGGCTGCACAGGCTCATGAAATCCGCACGGCCCGCCTCGCCGCAGTCCGTGGCGATGGCAAATGCCAGTTGGGTGTATTCCAGATAGGTGGGCGCGATGTCCGCGTGTGATGCCTGTACCGCCTCCGTCAGGCGGTGCAGTTCTTCCAAAAGATTGTTTTTGTAATGATTCATATTCTTTTTATGTTAATTGGGTTTCGGTATAAGAATACCTCGTTTCTGAATGATTCTGAATAAGCGGCCCGTTGGCCCGTGTGCTGCTATGCCCGTTGGCCGCGTTCTGTTCCGCATGGGGATTGGCACATTAGCCCATGGGCGTCTTGACTCTCATCAAGGCCCTTTCGTCATGCGACAGGAAGCAGGCCCGCACCAGGTCTTTGCCCGAGTAGTCCACTCCTTTGCCCTTGTCTTTGTCCGAGCAGTCGCCATACCTCAGGCGGGCGTATTCCATCAGCCAGTAGATGTTCTCGGCCGCATTCTGTTTCACGTCGCTTGTCCGGCCGAGATCGTAGGGCACGAAAGCCTTCACGCCGTGTCCTCCGGGGCTTACGAACACCAGTTCGGGCAGCAGGAAAGGGTCGTCGAACAACTGCCGGCGCATCCTTTCGGCCTCCTCGCGGCTGTCCAGATGGTCCAGGTCCAGTATGCTCAATCCCGAAGGAGCCAGCAGCCGGTCGCTCCGGCGGTAGCTGAAAGTTCCGCAGGGGGTGACGTATGGCAGGGTGCTCTGTTTCAGCCTGCGGTACTCCTTCTCGTCACCGTATGCTGCGGCTGCGGCTTCGGTCAGTTTCTTCAGCCGCGGGCTGCCGGTGACTATGTTCCATACTTCCTCCAAGGTCAGTTCCTTGTGAGGGACGAGCGTGGCAGGCGTCACGTTTTTCCCGTTAGCGTCCTTCACCGGCGAGATGGGGGGAAGGAAAAAAGATAGTTTACGTTCTTGATTCATGATTCGTTTTATTTAAAAAGTATTAATTTTGCATCCGCATTTTTTTTGCGTCCTCTGAATTTCTTCCCGAAGGTAGGAAGAACGGATTAAATGACGGGATGGAAGGTGTAACGGCTGCGAGAGGCCGGAAAGGTAGTATCACAAAAGACTTTTTATCGTGGGGAATACCGTTTTTATAAAGATTCCGGCATTGGCAATCAGTAGCTTATGCACGGGCCGTGTTAATGGGTTGCATCGTGGAAACGTGCCCGTAACCTCTTGTAAAGGCATCCTGCTTTTTCTTCTTTCAGTCCCATTGTGAAGTAACGTGAAAAAAAAGAGGTTTATTTAATATTTTACAACTTAAAACAAATTTAAAATGTCTAATGCAGAGTGCAGTTTCCCCAAATTGGGAGAGTTTTTAGAGTTATTGATGAATCGGTTGAAGATAACGAAGGTGCGTGTTCTCGGAGATGAGCATGTGGGGCCGGATACTTACGCCTCCCTAAAAAGGGGGTGGATTTGAAAGTGAGTTATTATATTCATTTTGCCGACCATCTGCTGAAAGCGAAGGGCGAGGAGGTGTTCCGCCGCGTAGTGCAGGAGGGAGTGGATGCCTATATCAATAACTGGAAGCGGAAAGAGGCAGCCGAGGAAAAGGCGTACGAGTTGAAGAAACAAGCCGAGAAGCTGGAGGCGCTGAGGGAGAGGATGAAGCAGCATAAGGATATCCTGTAAGGCTGGTTGTCCGTTTTCTTTTTGCTCTGTCATTGGGGAAGTGAGAGAGTCTGAATGAAAATGACCTGTTGTCTTGCTGTAGGGGGCGGGCCTGATTTGTCCGGACCGGCGGTCACGGCCCATTTGCCCCCTACAGTAATCATGTGGCAGTTGCTCTGGAACTTCCGGGCAGTTTTCCCCTCTCCTGAGGCGGCTCTTTGTTCCTTTCTTAACATAATTGTCATATTCCGCCTAAAAAGTACCCTTTTCGTTTAAATAGTCTAATATAAATGCAATTTATATGAATTAAAGTTTTATCTTTGTCTTTCCTATTGGGAATGAAATACTAACTAATTAATTTAAATCAAAGACAAAATTATGAGAAATCATCTAAAGCATTTCCTCCTGTTGGCAGTTCTGACAATCTGTTTCACTGCTACGGCTGTTGCGCAAGGAACAGTAAAAGGTAAAGTAGTAGATGCCGAGAACAATGAGCCATTGATTGGTGCCACTGTATCGGTCAGCGGTACGACACTGGGTACTGTAACGGATATTGACGGTAACTTTGTGTTGAAACTTACCTCTTCCAAGGCTACTCTTATATTCAAGTACTTGGGGTACAACGAAATTACGCATCAAGTAAAAGGAAGCAATACGATAGACTTGGGTGAGGTCAAGATGTCTCCTGATGCTATTGGTTTGGGTGAGGTCAGTGTTATTGCCTCTATTATAAAGAGTGACCGTCAGACCCCTATTCCTATTTCTAACGTGAAACTGGCCAAGATAGAGGAGAAAATAGGTAATCTGGAATTCCCCGAATTGCTGAAATCAGTTCCTTCGGTGTATGTAACCCGTGAAAGCGGTGGTTATGGTGATTCCCGTATCAATATGCGTGGTTTTGATTCGTCCAACCTGGGCGTGCTGATCAATGGTGTGCCCATCAACGGCATGGAAAACGGTAAGGTTTATTGGTCTAACTGGTCCGGTTTGTCTGATGTGAGCCAGTTTATCCAGGTACAGCGTGGTTTGGGTGCGTCAGCTTTAGGTATTTCTTCTGTGGGAGGAACCATGAATATGGTTACTAAAAGTACCGAAGCCCAGAAAGGCGGATCAGCTTATTTCGGTATCGGTAACGACGGTTTCCGCAAGTATTCGGTTTCTTTCTCTACCGGATTGATGGACAACGGATGGGCTATTACATTCATGGGGTCGCTGAATACGGGAGATGGTTACGTGAAAGGTACCAATTATGAAGGATGGACTTATTTTGGAAATATCTCGAAGGTAATCAACGATCATCATAAATTGTCATTGACAGCTTTCGGAGCTCCCCAGTGGCACAACCAGCGCTCTACCATGCACTATATCGAGGATTACAAGAACAGCCCCGACGGCGGACGTTTCAATAACGGATATGGTTATATCAACGGTGAAGCGGTAGGTAGCGGTTACGGCTATAATTATTATCATAAGCCCCAGGTTTCTTTGAATCATTACTGGACTATCGACGAGAAATCGACACTGACCACTTCTCTATACGGCTCAATGGCTACAGGCGGCGGACGCCGTGCCCGTGGCGCGATGAGCAATTGGCTGACTATTGATAACAACACCGGCCGCCCTAAAGACGGTGCGATGATGACTCCGGACGGTTTGTTCGACTACGAGCGTGCTATGGCTGCCAATGCGGCTTCTCAGAACGGGTCGCAGGTGATCTTTACCAATGCTGTCAATGACCATGACTGGTATGGCATGCTGAGTTCCTATAAGAATCATCTGACTGAGAACCTGACTCTTACGGGAGGTATTGACTTACGTTACTATAAAGGGTATCATACAGAGGAAATTGATGATTTGCTGGGTGGTGAGTTCTATCTGCAGACCTCGCCGCTGGCATTCCAAACCAAGAACCAGCTGCTGAAAGTGGGTGACAAGTTCAATTACTATAGCATTGGAGAGATATTCTGGGGCGGTGTTTTTGCACAGGCTGAATATAATACCGATAAGTGGTCGGGATTCCTGTCGGCATCATTGACCGAAGAGGCTTATAGATACGATGACCGTGGTGGTACGGATTCAAGATACTCTGCCACGGGTGCGGATAAACTGGACAGAGTGTCCAGCCTTCAGAATTTTCTGCCTTGGAGCGTGAAGGGTGGTTTTAACTATAAGTTCAATGACAACCACAATGTATTTGTCAATGCAGGATATTTTACCCGCGCGCCTTTCTTCAACTCTGTCTTTGCAAGCAATACGGCAGCTCCCGAAAAGGATGTACCCTACGAAAAGATTACTACGTTCGAATTGGGTTATGGATTTAGCACGGAACAGGTCAATATTGCATTGAATGGTTATTACACTCAATGGATGGATAAGTCCTTGCGCCGTAAGATCGGTCAGGAATATGCCAACCTTACAGGATTGGACGCAGTCCACATGGGTGTGGAACTGGAAGCGACTTACCGTCCTGTCAAGTCCTTTGAATTGAAAGGTATGTTCTCTTTAGGCGATTGGAAATGGAAAGATGATATTCATTTCACTATGTATGATGAAGCGAATAATCCTATCGGAACATACGACGCTTATCTGAAAGATGTCCATGTGGGTAACTCCGCACAGCTCACTTCCGCATTGAGCGCCTCTTGGGAACCGTTCAAAGGATTTAAAATCTCGGCCGACTACAACTTCTTCGGCAAGAACTATGCAGACTTCGATCCTCAGAACCGGGTGAATGAAGCAGACGCCGGTATTGACTCCTGGAAGTTGCCGGATTATGGTACGATTGATTTGGGTATGAACTATCGTTTCAATATCACCAAAGATATCCGTGCCATCGTATACAGTAATGTATATAATTTGACTAATACGGAATATATAGCCGATGCCAAGGACGGTACGAACCATGACTGGAAAACTGCATTGGTATATTACGGCTTCGGTACTACATGGTCTGCCGGTTTTAAAGTAATCTTTTAATCTCTAAAATAGTCAATAAATATGAAGTTAAAATATAATTTAATTGCATGGTCTCTGTTGGGATTCTTTGCTGCGGCATGTGATCCCATGGACGATATTTATAATGAAATCGATGCGGAAGGTACAACGAACACCCAGACGATGGCGGAATATGTACTGACTGATGCCGATTACGAAACGATCAGCTCTGCGGCGGCGAAGGCTGCCACTTCGGATGCTGAAAAAGCATTGGCGAATGCCGTCAAGACGGATAAGGCTTTGAACGAGTTTGCATCGGCCGAGAAGTATGTTCCTTCCATCATCGCGAAGATGTTGCCTTCATGGGGGAAAGGCTCTTCGGTAGGAGTGACCTATAACTATCAGAATACTCCTTCCGATTACGTACTGGAGTATAGGACAGTGACTAATACTTCTTTGGGTGATAAGGATTATGAGGCCCTGTGGGGCGAAGGCTCTCCCGTGAAGTTCCTGGCTCCGGCACATGCTCCGGCTACCGTATTGCCCGAGTGGCTGGCCGGTCAGTATAAGGATGCGGCAAAAGGTGATCTTGTGCTGGTAGATTACAAATATGACGATGTTGATCCTGAATTTACAGGGGAGGACTTGTACTCTCAGGACTTTGAGTCGGTTACGGCCAATGAGGATATCGTGTTGGAAGGCTGGGAGCAGGTGACTCTGAAAGGCGATAGAAAATGGCAGGGAAAAAACTATAGTAGTAATGGTTACGCACAATTCTCGGCCAATGGCTTTGAGGGTGAGGTGGATACTTGGCTTGTTTCTCCGGCAGTAGCAGTGACGAGCAAAGATGCCGGACTGTCTTTCGACATAAAGTTCGGATACTATAATGCGGATTGTCTGGATGTATTGGTTTCCGATACATATGCGGGAAATGGTTCGATTGATATGGCACAGTGGACTAGCGTGAAAGACCAGTTTACTTTCCCTGAAGGACCTGCCAACGGTTACAATGATAATTTTGTGAATGTAAAGAAAGCCGGTCTGGAGGCATACAATGGCAAAAGCGTTTATGTTGCGTTCCGCTATGTAGGCGAGGGGCCCAAGGCGAAAACCACGACTGTTCAGCTCGATAATGTAAGTATTTCATCGGCTGTATTGGCTCCGACGAATGAAAAGCCTTATAATGCATTGTATCAGTTTGACGGAACGGCTTGGAAGGTTAAAGAAGATAGCAGATTGGTTGTAGTGACTCCTGCCGATTATGACGCTATGGGAAGCCCGGGCAGTCATGATAACTTCAGCACTTCGGATGCTCCGGAGAATTATCTGCCCCAGTTCCTGGCTCAGAAATTTCCATATGCCCAGGAAGGGGATTCAAAAGCCGTCATGTACAAATATTATAATAAGGTAACGACGATGGAGGTGGACGAGTATTTGTTCAAGGAGGGTACATGGGTTCTGAATAACAATATTGAACTGAAAGAAAAAGTGAATTTTGTACATAATGGAACCGAGTGGTTGTTTGATCCGACGGTAACGAAATCATTGGCTTCCGAAGATTATTTGATTTTGGAAAATTGGGTGAAAGCGAATAAGGATGCCGGGTATATGGATGCCAAATATGGAAACTCGGAATACTGGTTCGGTGGCAGCTCTTATTATGTAAACTTCAATATCCAGTTGGCTAAACGCCGTTCGAATGACCCCGACGGGGTGGTTCCGGCAGATGATAAAGAGGCTGAGGCTTATTTGTTGTCTATGGTTCAGGAGGGTATTGAACTGATCTTGGCAACAGAGTATCCTACAGCCGGCGCGCAAGTAAGTGGGGTTGATTGTTTCTATGTCATTTCTGCAAAAGTGTATAATGGGCTTGAAACATTTACTTATACTTATACTTTCAAAGGTTTAGGAAATGCTAAATTTGAACTGCAAGGTGAACCTGAAGTAACAAAATAAGGTTTTAAACTTGAAGATAAATAAAGTGGGTGTCAAAAACTCAGTTTTTGAAAATATGAACTTATAATCTGAAATTTGAGCATCCTAAAAGACTAAAGAAAGGGTCGTATCATTACTCCATACAGAGTTTGATACGACCCTTTTAAGTGTTATAGTTACTATCTGTAACTTTTCGGAGCAGTCATTCTAGTTTTTGGACACGTTTCTTTATTGTTGCTTACAGTTTATAAGTAGAGAATGTGAACTCATTTTGGGGGGTAGAAAAGTAATGATCTTAAATCTGTTGAATGATATTTCTTTGAATATTTACAGACTGTAAGTTAAAAACATAAGGAGTTGACCGGCGGAACAGCCCTTTTTCTTTTTTATTACGAAACTCTTTATACAGTTATTTCCGTCTTTGTATAAACGCTTTCCCCCTATAGAGGTGAGTGACATATTGGAACATTAACAATTTATTAGCAGATAACTTTCTTGAAATCCGCTTTTTTTTCGTTCCTTTGTATTGAACTGCTTTCAACAGAGTTAAAACAACTTTAAATATCAAACGCTTATGTGTAGTGAAGGATTGCGTGAAAGATATGTAAATCCCTATACGGACTTTGCATTCAAATTATTGTTTGGAACCGACTTGAACAAAGAAATTCTTATTGGCTTCCTGAATGCCTTGTTCGACGGCAAGCAGGTCATTGAGGATGTCACCTACTTGAACACAGAGCATCTGGGCAGCAAAGAGACTGACCGCCGGGCTGTCTTTGATGTCTATTGTGAAAATGAAAAAGGAGAAAAGATTCTGATAGAAATGCAGAGAGGGGAGCAACAGTTTTTCAAGGACCGGAGTATTTACTATGCTACCTATCCTATCAGGGAACAGGCTATTAAAGGGGAAATCTGGGACTATGAACTGAAAGCGGTGTATGTGATCGGTATTTTGAATTTTGCCTTGGATGATGTTTCGTCTTCCAGCTTCCGCCATGAAGTGAAGCTGATGGATACAACTACTCATGAAGTGTTTTTTGACAAACTGACTTTTGTGTATCTGGAAATGCCCAAATTCCATAAAACCGAGCAGGAGTTGGATACGTTGTTTGATAAATGGATGTTTGTGCTCAAGAATCTGGCCCGTTTGATGGAACGCCCCACTGCCCTTCAGGAACGTGTGTTCAACCGGCTGTTTGAGGCTGCCGAAATTGCTCAGTTCTCAAAAGAGAACCTTTATGCCTATGAGGAGAGTTTGAAAGTATATAGAGATTGGAACAATGTGATTGATACAGCTATTCAGAAAGGCATTGCGAGAGGGATGGAGGAAGGACTTGTGAAAGGGATGGAGGAAGG
>ERZ780094.1059-NODE-1059-length-9563-cov-3.326357_pt1 | contig 9563 bp, 7 predicted proteins | sample MGYA00511174_ERZ780094 | MGnify/ENA primary metagenome ERZ780094 (study PRJEB29588, sample SAMEA2148063) | human gut metagenome | biome: human gut; feature: human-associated habitat; material: faeces | place: Denmark | collected 2008/2010 ...
CACCGCCCGGCAGTTTGCCGCCGTGAGCGGCTACGACGTGGCCGAGACGCCCTACGCCTCCGGCCACGCGGGGTATAAGGACTGGTTCATTCAGGACTACCGCCGCCCGGGCTTCACGATCGAGGCGGGCAGCGGGGAAAATCCCCTGCCGCTGAGCCAGTTTCCGGACATCTGGTCGGATAACCTCGGCATCCTGCTCGGCGGCATGAGTGCCGTTTTGTGACGCTTGTCACAGTCCGCATCAAAACCTCCCACATGACACATTTTGGCCGTTTTCCGCCCAAAAATGCGTGCTGAGATAGAGCCAAGATATAGACAAAACGGGCCAGATGGTGCGTTTTTTCACGTCACGAAGGAAGAAATTTTCATGCAGCTGTCAGACAAGATCAAAAAATTCAGCGTCGGGCAGGCCATTGACTACCTGAACCGAAACCCAGTCAAGAACCCGCCGAAGCTCCTCGACTGGGCGGACACGTTCTGCGCTGGAAAGCAAAGCACCGCCTCCCGACTGGGAGACGGTGCTTTTGCACGCATTTCATTTTCACGGCGCGCTGCCGGCCGCCTGCGCGGGCGCGGTGACCTCTGTGCGCGTGACGCCCTTGGAGAAGGTCAGGCTCTTGAGGATGGTCGAAAAGTCGTTGGACATGCTGCGGTAGAGGTCGGCGTTCTCATTGGCGAACTGCACATCCGTCGGCAGCTCGGCAATAAGGTTGTAGTTTGCGCCGTCGACGGTCAGGCCGCAGATGGCCTGATACTCCGGCAGCTCGGTATAGTCATAATCGGTGGGAAAGACCTCAAGCATGAACAGGAAGCCGCCCAGACCGTTGTCGTGGTCGGTCTTTTCGTAAAAGCCGACGTAATAGCCGCCGTCGTTCGGGCCGCACTCGGTCAGATAATGGTCGCCCCAGCTGGCCGGCAGCGTGACGGAAAAATAGCCGCCCTTGCCGTTGTCATACGTCGGGCAGATGGTGATGTCCTCCGCCTTTTTTGCCGCATCGGCCGTCGGCTGAGCGGACGCAGCGGTCTCGTCGCTGCGGCCGCAGGCGGCCAGGGCCAGCGCGAGCGCCAGCGCCAGCACGAGCGCCGGAATGCTTCGTTTCATGCAGATCGCTCCTTTCCGAATCTTTGCATGGGAATATTATACGCCGCCGGCCCGCGTGTGTAAAGCCCTCCGGCCGGGCGGCGCGCAGCGCGCAAAAAGATGCACGCCAGAAAATCTGACGTGCATCCGAGCGAAAGGTTCCGGTTTTTTTACGCGGCGGCAGACCTGCTGGGCTTGCGCAGGACGATCTGCAGCACGATGACGACCGCGATGACCGCAACGCCGACCAGGTCGGTCGTCAGCTTCGGGTCGATCAGGCACAGGCCGCCGGCGGCGAGCAGGATGCGCTGCCACCAGGGCGCGTGCGTGACGATGTAGCCCTCGAGCGCGGCGGCGATGCCGAAGATGCCGAGGCAGGACGTGATGATGACCTGCACCGCGGCGAGCACGCCCTGATCCATGAGCAGCATGGACGGGTTCATTGCGAAGATGTACGGCACGATGAACGCCGCAATGGCGAGCTTCGTGGCATTGATGCCGGTCTTCATGGGGTTGGACTTGGCAATGGCGGAGCCAGCGTAGGCGGCCAGCGCGACCGGCGGCGTGATATCGGCGACGATGCCGAAGTAGAACACGAAGAAGTGGGCCGCGACCTTCGGGATGCCGAGCGTGATGAGGATCGGCGCGCAGGTGGAGGCCATGATGCAGTAGTTGGCGGTCGTGGGCACGCCCATGCCGAGCACGATGCAGCACAGCATCGTCAGGAACAGCGCCAGCAGCAGCGAGAGCGTCGGGTTCGGGATGGCGCTGCTGATGGCGATGACGCCGCTGATGAGCTTGGACGCCAGGCCCGTGACGGTGATGCAGCCCGCGATCATGCCGGCCATGGCGCAGGCCACGGCGACGGTGATGCTGCCCTTGCCGCCGGCCTCGAGCGAGTCGAGGATCATGCGGCCGGTCTTTTTGGCGGTGATGCCGGCGACGCTGCCGGTCTTCGTCTCTTTAACCTCGGCCGAGGCGTCGCGGATGGTGCCGACCAGGCTCACGGCGATGGAGATCAGGATGGCGATCGCGGCGGAAAACTGCAGCGAGCGGATGTTCGCCGTTACCATCCAGATCAGGAACACGAGCGGAAGCAGCAGATAGACGTTGCGGATGAGGTACTTGAAGCGGGGCAGCTCCGAGCGCGGGATGCCCTTGAGGCCGAGCTTCTTGGCCTCGAGATGCACGGAGATGAAGATGCCGCCGAAATACAGCACGGCGGGCAGGATGGCCCAGAGGGTGACCTGGCCGTACGTCACGCCCATGTACTCGGCCATGAGGAACGCGGCCGCGCCCATGATGGGGGGCATGATCTGGCCGCCGGTGGAAGCGGCCGCCTCGACGGCGCCGGCGAACTCGGGCTTGTAGCCGGTCTTTTTCATCATCGGGATGGTGACCGAGCCGGTGGTGACGGTGTTGCCCACGGAGGAGCCGGACACCATGCCGCACAGGGCGGAGGAGATAACAGCCACCTTAGCGGGGCCGCCGCTGGACCAACCGGCCACGCGGTTTGCAAAGTCAATGAAGAAGCTGGCGATGCCGGTGCGCTCCAAAAACGCGCCGAAGATAATGAACAGAACGATGTAAGTAAAGCACACGTTAATGGGAGTGCCTATGACACCGGAGGTGGTGTAGAATAGCTTATACACCACATTTTTCAGCGCGCTGAAGAAACTGGGGTTATAGCTGAGCTGGTTATAGAAAGTATAGATCAGCAGCGCAGCCACAACACACAGGATAGGGATACCCACGCATCGGCGGCACAGCTCTATCAGCACCAAAATGCCGATGACGCCGATGATTACATGGATGGGCTCAATGCGGGTGGCCAGTTGAATCAGGGTAAAGGCATTGATGGCAAAATAGAAAAAGCACGCGGAGCCCACCAGCATCAGCACGATGTCGTACCAGGGCAGGGAATTGACCCTCACATGGCCCTTCTTGGCCGGGTAGGTCAAAAAGCCCAAGATAATGATGCAGCCCACAAACAGGGTCAGGCGCACCTCGGGCAGGGCAGTGGAGAACAGGGTCATATACAGGCAGTACAGGGAGAAAAGGGTCATGATCACCGTAATGATGATCTTGGGGGTGCCTTCCCAAATGCGGGTGGCAGATTCGCGGTCATACTTACGCATGACTTCGTCCAGATCGGTCTCCATGTCACTGCTGCTTTCAGCAGCGGGTGCAGTATCTACCGCAGGTGCCGTCTGGCTTTTCTTTTTAAAGATGCTCAACGGGAGCGTCCTCCTTTAGGCTTATTTTGTTATAGACAGTGAGGACTACGGCGGATAGCCTCCGCCGTAGTCATCTCACTTGACATTTTCGTTAAGAAGTCGAACAGAATTACTTACCGGCCACGGTGATGTTGTGCTCAGCAAAGTACTCCACAGCACCGGCGTGATAGGGCACGGAGGTGATGGAGGAGGCATACTCCAGGTTCAGCTCGCCGTACTTGGCATGGCTGCTGACCAGGCTGGAGGCGTTATCGAAGATGTCGGCGCACAGAGCCTTGATGGCATCGGCGGGCACATCGTCACGGGCCAGGATCACAGCGCCCACGGCCACGGTGGTGGTGTCGGAATCCAGGCCGTACACGTCAGCCTTGATGGTGCACTTGGAGTAGTAGGGGGAGGACTTGAGCAGAGCGTCGATATGCTCGTCATCCAGGGAAACCAGGGACACGGGCTTGGTGGTGGATAGATCCACGATAGCGGTGGTGGGGGCGCCGGCCACGATGAAAGCGGCGTCGATCTTGCCGTCCTTCAGAGCGTCAGCGCTGTCGCCGAAGGACTGATAGGTGGCGTTGATCTTGGTGAACTTGCCATCGGCATCCAAATCACCGATGCCATAAGCGCTCAGAATGTCTACAGCGTTGAAGTACACGCCGGAGCCGGCCTGACCCACGGAGACATTTTTACCTTCCAGGTCAGCCACGGTCTTGATGCTGGGATCCACGGTGACGATCTGCACCTGCTCGGCATAGAGGGCGGCCACGGTGGAGAAGCAATCAATCTTCTTGTCAAAGATGTTGGTGCCGTTGTAGGCGTAGGCCATCACATCGGACTGGCAGAAGGCCAGCTCGGCATTGCCGGCGTCCAGTTCTTCAACGTTGGACTTGGAGCCGTTGCCCACCAGACCCACGACGTCGATGCCGGCGTTGTTGGTGGCGTGCTGGGCGATGGTGCTGCCAAAGGCGTAATAGGTGCCGGACTCACTACCGGTGACGAAGCGCATCTTGGTCTTGGAGCTGCCGCAGGCAAACAGGCTTAAGGACATAACCAAGGCCAAAATCAGTGCGAAAAGCTTTTTCATAGTAATTCTCCCTTTACGTTTTTTTATCCTCTTTTTCCGCGCAAGGCGGATCACACTTCCGCTATTGTATCGCACTTCCTGACGATTTGCAAGTTATAATTTCGATTTTATTATATTTTTTCTTATGACGGATTTGGATTAAAAGAGCTTTTTTGAACAATATTTTCGTATTTGTTATGAAATAATAAAAGCTTCCGCTTAAATAACATAAATTGGTGAAGAATAGTATTGAAATATAAAAAAGCTTTTTGCGAAAAATCTTTCATTATTTTGCAACTGCGTGAAATGAATCTTGCAAAAAATGAGCATCATACGAAGAAAGGAAGAATAGCGCACTGCAAATCATAAAAATATGGTATGATTTTTAGCAGCTGACCCAGGAAAAAGATGGCAGATATCCTCTGCGTGAGACAGGCATGGCGATGCATTTTCTCTTGACTTCTGGCAAAAGATACAGTAAAATACCGCTATATTACAACAAACGATGATGGAGAGTAGTACTCCCGTGCGGGATGCCCAGAGAGGAAACGGTCGGTGTAAGTTTCTGTGACGGCAGGGAGGAAGTCGCTCCGGAGTTTTGCCGCCCAGCGAGAGCAAGCGGCAGCGGTCAGCCGCCGTTATCAGGTTTTGAGTGCGGAGGGGTCCCCTCCGAACACAGGTGGTACCACGGACTATATTTATGGTTCGCCCTGTTTTGCTTTTGCGGCAAGACAGAGCGGGCCTTTTGTTTTGCCGAATTTCGGAAAAGGAGAGTTCACTATGAGAAAAGAATTACCCAAGGTCTATGACCCCCGGGATGTGGAGCCCCGGATATACCAGATGTGGATGGACGGCGGCTGCTTTAAGGCGGAGCCAAATCCTGATAAGAAGCCGTTTTCCATTGTTATGCCGCCCCCTAACGTCACCGGCCAGCTGCATATGGGACACGCTATGGACTCCACCCTGCAGGACATCCTCACCCGCTTCAAGCGGATGCAGGGGTATGAAGCTCTATGGCTGCCCGGCACCGACCACGCCGGCATCGCCACCCAAATAAAGGTGGAGGAGAACCTGCGCAAGGAGGAAGGCCTTACCCGCCACGACCTGGGCCGCGAAAAGTTTTTAGAGCGAGTCTGGGAATGGAAGGAGAAATACGGCAACCGTATCGTGCAGCAGCAAATGAAGATGGGCGCCTCTTGTGATTGGGACCGCAGCCGCTTCACCATGGACGAGGGCTGCTCCCGGGCTGTGCGGGAGACCTTCTGCGAGTTATATGACAAGGGCCTCATTTATAAGGGCAGCCGTATCATTAACTGGTGTCCACACTGCCTGACGGCCCTGTCTGATGCTGAGGTGGAGTACACTGATAAGCCCGGCCACCTTTGGTATGTGCGCTATCCGCTTACCGACGGCAGCGGAGACATTGTCATCGCCACCACCCGACCCGAGACTATGATGGGAGACACGGGCGTGGCTGTGAACCCGGGAGACGAGAAGTTTAAGCATCTTATCGGCAAGACTTGTATCCTGCCTATTATGAACCGGGAGATCCCTATTGTGGGCGACGAATACTGCGAAATCGGTTTCGGTACCGGTGCGGTGAAGATGACTCCCGCACATGACCCCAACGACTTTGAGGTTGGCCTGCGGCATAACCTGGAGGTGATCCGGGTCATCGCCGATGACGGCACCATCAACGAAAACGGCGGTCCCTACAACGGCATGGACCGCTATGAGTGCCGCAAGGCCATTGTGAAGGACCTGGAGGAGCAGGGCTACCTCATTAAGGCTGAGCCCTACTCTCACAATGTTGGTACCTGCTACCGCTGCCACAACGACGTGGAGCCTCTAATCTCCGCCCAGTGGTTCGTGAAGATGGCGCCCCTGGCCAAGGAGGCCATCCGTGTGGTGGAGGACGGAACCATTAAGTTCGTACCCGAGCGCTTCACCAAGACTTATATCAATTGGATGGAAAACGTCCATGATTGGTGCATTTCCCGCCAGCTTTGGTGGGGCCACCAGATTCCTGCCTGGTACTGCGATGATTGCGGCCACATCAATGTCAGCCGCCAGGATCCCACCCAGTGTGAGAAGTGCGGCAGCACCCACTTGACTCGGGACGAGGACGTACTGGACACCTGGTTCTCCTCGGCGCTGTGGCCGTTTTCTACTCTGGGCTGGCCCAATACGGAGTCGACGGACCTGAAGTATTGGTATCCTACCTCCGTCATGGTCACCGGCTACGACATCATCTTTTTCTGGGTGGCCAGGATGATCTTCTCCGGCATGGAGCAGATGAAGAAGGAGCCCTTCAAGACCGTGTTCATCCATGGCCTGGTCCGTGACGATAAGGGCCGCAAGATGTCTAAGTCTCTGGGCAATGGCATTGACCCCCTGGAGATGGCGGAGCAGTACGGCGCAGATGCCCTGCGCTTTAACCTCATCACCGGCAACAGCCCCGGTAACGACATGCGTTTCTATGTGGAAAAGTGCGAGGCCATGCGGAACTTTGCCAATAAGATCTGGAACGCATCCCGTTTCGTGATGATGAATCTGACTATCGACAAGGTGGAGCTGCCCGAGAAGCTGGAGTTGGAGGACAAATGGATCCTCAGCAAGCTTAATACCCTTATCCGCGAGGTCACGGACAATATGGATGCCTTTGAGCTGGGTGTGGCCTCCGCCAAGATCTATGACTTCATTTGGGACACCTATTGCGATTGGTATATTGAGCTGACCAAGACCCGGCTTAACGGTGAGGATGAGGGCGCCAAGCTGGCGGCGGAGAATGTGCTGTGCTATGTGTTGCTGCGCATCCTGGAGCTGCTGCATCCCTTCATGCCGTTTATCACGGAGGAGATTTGGCAGGCTCTGCCTCATGAAGGGGATTATCTGATCCGCGCCAAGTGGCCCGAGTACCATTCTGCGTTTGACTTCCGTGCTGAGGAGCAGGCTATGGAGGCGGTCAAGGACGCCATTTCTGCCGTCCGTGCTCGCCGAGCTGAGATGAACGTGCCGCCGAGTAAGAAGGCGCAGATGATCATCGTCTCCGACCATGCAGAAGACTATCGCCTGGGTGAGCATTTCATTAAGCGTATGGCATACGCCAGCGAACTTACTGTAACAGATGCGTCGCCTGCGGACCTCACGGGCCTGGTCACTGTGGTGACCCATGGTGCCAATGTCTATCTGCCTCTGGCGGAGCTGGTGGACTTTGAAAAGGAGCTGGAGCGCATTGCTAAGGAGCGAGCGAAGGCTGCCGAGAACCTGGCACGCATCGAGCAGAAGCTCAGCAACGAGAAATTCGTGTCTAAGGCCCCTGAGGCAGTGGTGAATGCAGAGCGGGAAAAGGCAGAGAAGGCCCGGGCCCTCATCGCCAAGCTGGACGAATCCGCCGCTGCTATGAGAGGGTGAGAACCGGTACATGTAATCAGATATTTAAATATTATAATAAGGGAGGCACATTTTTGTGCCTCCCTTACTATTTGTATTCCTGCAGCGGCAATAATGACAGAGATATAGAAAAATGGCCGGCAAACCATGCCGGCCATTTTTCTGTATGGAATCTTGAGAAGAGAAAAGAAAGGCAATAAATTTATGCTGCGTTGTGAGCATTACGGTGAGCGGAGCGCTCTTCGTGGTGCATCTCCAGAAGGCCTGCCTTACTGGCAGCCCAAGTGCCGATGGCACCAAAAATCAGGGGCAGATACATACCGGCCTCACGGATGGGTGCGTCAGCAGCTATCATCAGGAAAGCGGTGGCAACAACAAGGATTAGTGAAACGATAGAAATCATAATATAAGCGTCCATATTTTTCATAATAATGCCTCCTAAAAAATGGATCAACTTAAAACTATTTTCTGTTTGCAGTTGTATAGTAGGATTATTAACAAGAAAAGTAAAGCGCCAAATCATTATAATTAATATCAGTAACACTTACAACTGAGAGCCATATAAGAAAAATGTATTTTTTAACGGCAACAAGGTTCTTCGACAAAAAGATACCGGAGAAAAAAGTATAATCATCGTAGGCTGATGCCTACGGTGAATTTTATACAGGAAGTGATGAAGAATGCAAGTGAAAGCAGAGAGCGCAGATCGCAGGCTGCGGCTACGCCTGTATGGCGAGTTGGATCACCATGCCGCCCGACAGCTTATGAAAAGCATCGCGGACGAACTGGAATATGCGCTGCCGCTGGAGGTGGTATTGGATTTTTCCGGTGTGACCTTTATGGATAGCTCCGGCATTGCAGTAGCGCTGCATACACTGCAGCAGGTAAAGCGATTGGGCGGAAAAATGTGGATTGCAAATCCATCGCAACAGGCAAAAAAGGTGTTTTTTGCAGCCGGGATCCAAAGAATGATCGGAATGGAGGATGCATATGAAAAGTGAAAATCAGGTGGTACTGGAGTTTCCCAGCCGCAGCAGCAATGAAGCCTTCGCCCGAGTAGCGGCGGCGGGCTTTGCCATGCAGTTAGACCCCACCCTGGAGGAGCTGGGTGACATCAAAACGGCGGTCAGTGAGGCAGTGACCAACGCCATTGTTCATGGCTATCCGGAGAATTTTGGACGGATCGTCATGAAGCTGCGGATCCGAGAGGGAAACATTCTGGAGATCGTGGTCAAGGATTGGGGTGTGGGTATTGCGGATGTGGAGCAGGCTCGAAAGCCCATGTTTACAACCGGGAACGATGAGCGCAGCGGCATGGGCTTTACCATTATGGAGAGCTTTATGGACACGCTGCGGGTGCGGTCTGCACCGCAGAAGGGGACTACCGTGACTATGCGCAAGCGGATCTCCACCCGGGTGGGGGATCGAAAATGAGTGACAGCAGATTGGCCCTGCTGGATAGGGCGCAGTCAGGGGACAGCGATGCCTGCGAAAAGATGCTGATGGAAAACAGCGGGCTGATCTGGTCTGTGGTGCGGCGGTACTACGGCCTTGGGGCAGATCCGGAGGATCTGTACCAGCTTGGATGTATTGGATTTATAAAGGCTGTAAAGGGATTTGACATTACATATGGAACGCAGTTTTCCACCTATGCGGTGCCAAAGATCGCGGGAGAAATTCGACGATTTTTAAGGGATGATGGGCCGATGAAGGTGGGGCGCACACTGCGGGAGAGAGGGCAAGGCATTTGGGCAGCCCGACAGAGGCTGGGGGGCTTTTTTGGGGGGGGGGGGGG
>ERZ780094.1066-NODE-1066-length-9537-cov-3.641953_pt1 | contig 9537 bp, 7 predicted proteins | sample MGYA00511174_ERZ780094 | MGnify/ENA primary metagenome ERZ780094 (study PRJEB29588, sample SAMEA2148063) | human gut metagenome | biome: human gut; feature: human-associated habitat; material: faeces | place: Denmark | collected 2008/2010 ...
GCAACGCAAAAATCCCTCGCTGCCGGTCACATCATGAGTTTTCAGATACACCCTAGGCGAATTCGCAATTTCCCAGCGGGCCGATGTGGGCATCGGCCCCTACAAACAAGTGGGTAAATCCATACAGATTCGCCGAAGACCTCTTTAGAACAGCTGCTTTCCGCCGTATCCATCGCACCACTGACTCAAATTTTCCATCAGGAGGAGCCGCTATGAGCGCTTCGCGCATGAAAAATCTGATTCTTCTTGTCTTGACGCTCTGCGCGCTGGGGCTTCTCTGCATTGTCGTGCCGAACCGGCTTGCACAGACGCATGAACAGCGGCAGATGCTGCAGGAACTCAAGACACTTTACGAGGGCTATGACCTTTCCATTGATCTGGACGAACTGCCGCGCAGTCCCACGCTCTATATTGTCGAACTCTCCGAGGACGGCGCACAAACGGCTGCGCAGGCGCTTCTGGGTGCAAAGACCGCGCCCGCAGGTGCGTCCGGCTTTGAAAGCACCTATGAATCCGATCTTGGAACGCTCCACATTACACGCACAGGCGGCTTTTCCGCGTCGCTGACCGGCGGCAGCCGGGTGCGAAATCCGGAAAAAGCCGCAGAGAAGCTGCTGCACGCCATGGATTTTCAATACCAGTCGCTCACACGCGAGCAGGCAGAAAGCGGCGCTGTGCGTATCTGCGCCTCACAGACGCTGCTCGGCGTCCCTGTGCTCGGCAGTCTTCTGGAGCTGACCTATATGGACGAGCATCTCACGGCGGTCGAGGGCACGTTTTACACCGGCGGCAGTTCCATCACGCGCGTATCAGAGCAGGAGGCCATTTCCGCCGCTGATGCGCTGGCGCAGCTGCTGGCACGGCGCGACGCGCTCGGCTGGGTCGGAAGCGCGGTGACGGGTCTTACGCAGGCGTATCTGCCGTCCGATCAGGCCGGTACGGGCATCCGCTTCGTGCCGGTCTGGCTGGTCGAAACGGACGCGGGAAGCTTTTTTATCAACGGCATTACGCGCGAAATCACGGCGGAAACATAGCGTCCGCCGTCTGCGCCTGTCGAATTATGAAGAAAATCTGAAGATTTCCTGCTGCTGCATTGTCATTTTCCTTTACATTCCTGCCGTGGTGTGCTATTCTAATAGCGGCCGAATTTGGCTTTGTTAACATAACGCATTTCCGCAAACACTCTTAGTGTCAACTGACGCTACCAAAGAGGGATTACATTTTGATCAAATACATCGTTCAAGGCGGCACAAAGCTTTCCGGCTCCGTGACCATTTCCGGGGCCAAGAACGCGGCGGTCGCGATCCTGCCGGCCACGCTGCTCGTCAGCGGCCCCTGCCGGATCGAAAACGTACCGGATATTTCAGACGTTCGTCTGCTGCTGGAGATCCTGCGCGATATGGGCGCGGAGATCCGGCGCTACGGCCGCAACACGCTCGAGATCGACTGCACCCGCGCCCGCAACGCGACCGCGCCCATCGAGCTTGTCCGCCGTATCCGCGCGTCGTATTATCTCATCGGCGCAGAGCTTGGCCGCTTTGGTCATGCCCATGTTGCCATGCCGGGCGGCTGCAACTTCGGCGTCCGCCCCATCGACCAGCACATCAAGGGCTTCGAGGCCATGGGCGCCATGGTCGAGCAGGCCGGCGGCTATGTCTGCGCCGACGCCCCGAAGGGCGGGCTGCGCGGCGGCCACGTCTATCTTGATATCGTCTCCGTCGGCGCGACGATGAACATCCTGCTTGCGGCAGTTTTGTGCAGCGGCATGACGATCATCGAAAACTGCGCCAAGGAGCCGCACATCGTCGACCTCGCGAACTTCCTGAACGCCATGGGCGCGCAGATCTCCGGCGCGGGCACCGACGTCATCAAGGTGCGCGGCGTCAAGGCGCTGCACGGCGGCTGCTATTCCATCATCCCCGACCAGATCGAAGCCGGCACGTATATGGCCGCTGCCGCCGCAGTCGGCGGCGACGTGCTGATCGAGAATGTCATTCCGAAGCATCTCGACTGCATCACCGCCAAGCTGCGCGAGATCGGCGCGGACATCACGGAGTATGACGATGCCATCCGCGTCGAATCCGCCTACCGCCTGCACCGCGCGAACGTCAAGACCATGCCGTACCCCGGCTTCCCGACCGATATGCAGCCGCAGATCACCGTCTGTCTGGCCACCGCCGTCGGCACCAGCCTCGTGACCGAGGGCGTCTATGACAACCGCTTCCGCTACACGGCCGAGCTTGGCCGCATGGGCGCAAATATCCAGGTCGAGGGCAAGACCGCTATCATCGACGGCGTGCAGACGCTGCGCGGCTGCGAGGTCCGCGCCTGCGACCTGCGCGCGGGCGCTGCGATGGTCATCGCTGCCATGTGCGCCGAGGGCATGACGCTCATCGAGGATGCGCACTTCATCGAGCGCGGCTACGAGGACATCGTCGGCAAGCTCACCGCGCTCGGCGCGCATATCCGCCGCATCGAAACCTACGAAACCCCCAGCGTCTCAGAGGACGCCGGCTGAACAAAATTTCCCCGGCAGGACAATTTTGAAGTGATCCCAAAAAGCTAGTGTTCAAGCAGCCGAACGGGCTTGCTGTCTGTGAATCACAGGCGGCAAGCCCGTTCGCTTTGCCTTGATTCAGCGGTTGTTGCAGGTTTGTAAGGTTTTGTCACTTAAACCGTTGGCTTTCCTGTTGGATAAGACCCGCTCAAAGGTTTCCTCAAAGGTAGCCGTGTTTTGGAGCATCTGCACCAGAATGCCCTTACTTCTTCTGACCTACAGCAGATCCGAAAGGCTGTAAATTTTCTGATGCCCATGTGCCAGGCGAACCGGCAGACCCAGCGGGAGCTGATGGGTGTCAATGCAAGGACAACGGCGCTTCTGAATACCTCGTATAATTGCAGATAACGCAAAAGGCACGACGCAATGTCGTGCCTTTTCTGCATCATTCATATTGCCGGTTCAGTGCAGGAGTTTCGGCTTTCCTGCGCTCATTTTTGCACTTGTTTTCGCAGCAAGGACTTTACTTGCCCATGCGAAGAAGTATGGCACAGAGTTGAACAGATAACTGGTGTGCATCAGTTCGTCCAGCAGCTCTTCCATCGTAAACGGCCGGTATCCATAGGGGCTCATCTCGCCAATATAATCGTCCAGCTGGTCACGCGCCGCCGCCCGCAGGAACTTCTTCGTATCCTTGTTCGCTTTCGCAAGGCGCTTGATGCAGTCCTCTGCCTTATCGAACTGATTCAGCTTGTAATACAAAACTGCCAGCGGCAGGAGCATCTGCGTTTCCTCATAGGAATCGAACTGCTTATGGAGCGCCAGCGCGTGCATCTCGTCTTCCATATAGGCATACAAATGCATCAGCTGATAGCGGACGCCGAGATTATCGTTCTCGCACAATTCCAACAGGCGCTGCCCTTCGTCGATCGCCCGGCGCATCATGCCGCAGGAAATTAAAACGTCAAAGTATGTATAGCGCACGCGCATATATGGTCTGGTTTCAAACGCTGTCCAAAACTCACCGGCGTACTCCTTGAACGCGCCGGACTTTTCCATCTGCTTGTCCGCTGCGTCGAGCAGCTCCTGCAGGGCAAGCCGCCGCTCGTCCGGCTGCTCCGCTGTACGCAGGATCAATTGGAGTCTTGCATCCAGATTGTCCGGCTCCAGCTCCAGCGCCTTGTGCAGATATTCTACTCTTTTTTTCTTCGACGTGACCTGTTCGGCGAGATCCAGATAATCGTCCGCCGTTTCAGGCGCAGATTCTTTCTGCTCTTTGCATTTTAGATTGTATTCTGCAAAGAACCGCTCCGCCAGGGCATCCACGTCGGCTTCGTTCTCCGTGTCCTCTGCGTGAGCGTCCAGGAATTTCTGCAATTCTTTCAAAACCTTTTCTGAGTCTCTGCTCATTTTATCGCGCCTCCCGTATCTGTTGCATGCTGTTTGGTTTCTCTGCATGAATTATACCAGATTCGTCAACATTCGTCGAGAGATACATGCCAAAACGACTATGATTCTTACCAGTCTGTACCGCACCATCCTTTTTTCCTGAATAGCTTTTTCAGAAAATGCCCAATTCTCTCGATTTACGTAGAAATATGAAAATCAAAAAACTAGATTTACGCTGTCCTCTCTGAAAAAATTCAAGACGAAATATGCCGATCAGCTTCATATCCCTTATGTTTTGCATACCGGCGATTTCAAAGAGGAAGACAGCATCGTATTTCTTCCGTTGTATATGACCCCACTGCTATAATAAATGATGTGCAAAAGTACGGCAAGCGCTCCGCAGCCGTCTTCGCCTGTGCCGCCCACGCGTCCTGCGCAGCCCGAGCCTGCCGAACCTGTGACGCAGCCCGCTCCGCAGGGAAAGCCCGTTGTGTTCTCTCTGGCGCCTGAGCTGCCAGCCCAGCCGCAGCGGACTAACAGATACTGCCCGCACTGCGGCGCGCCCGTCAAGCTGTCCGACGCCGTATTCTGCACCGTATGCGGTAAGAGCCTGTCATAATCCCCCCCGCCACAAGAAACAGGGCTGTCTCAAATGATCGAAACATCATTGAGACAGCCACGTTTTTTGATTGATAGACTTATGCGAACGTACCGTTCAGGGATTGGGTCAGGCCGGACAGTACGCCGGTGATCGTCAGCAGGACGCCCAGAATGATCGCCAGCACGTAGACGCAGAAATAGCTGCGGGCATAATTGCGGCGGTTGATGTTCGCGCTGCCGATGGCGTGGACGATCAGGAAGATCCAGCCCAGGAGCGGCAGGGCGTAGAGAATGCCGAGGCCAAAATAGCTCCACGGCGACAAGGGGCGGTACGCCTCCGGCAGGTGCTGCAGTTCAAATTCGTTCATGTGTCTTCCTTCTTTCTTACAAATGCTCCTTGCAGGTCAGCTGCGCGACGTCCAGCCGGAACACGGCCGCGCGCTGCGCCTGCTCGTCTGTAAAGGTAAACAGACGGCTCTTTTCATAGTGCGCCATAATTGCCGACAGTGCCCGCTTCTTTTCCTCCGGCTCCTGCACCTCGCAGATCACGCCCGTTCCGATCACGCTCTGATAGCGATAGGAATACGAGCAGCCGGTCTGTCCGGCTGCGAGCGCGTGCGCGCAGTCCAGCTCAAAGCCGACGCGCGGCGCAGTGCGGATGAGCTCTGCCTTGCGGCCCTCGTGCGCGCCGTGGAAATAAAACCGGTCAGGTGAGCCGGGGACAAAGGCGAAATTCAGCGGCACGATGTACGCCCCCTCCGGGCAGGAAAAGCCGACACGGCAGCATTCGCAGGACTCGATCACCTGCAAAATCCGTTCGCGGTCCGTGACCGCGCGGTCAGCCCGTCTCATGCCAGCCGGACGCCGCCCGCCTGCCGGATCGAGAGCACGTGGCAGCGGCCCTCGCCGAGCACGGCCTCCATATTGGCGCGGAAGGACGTGAGTGCATCGTTCGGCACGAACGCCAGCAGCGTCCCGGCAAAGCCGCCGCCGTGAATGCGGCAGGCGCCGCGCCCGGCAAGCTGCTTTTCACAGGCAGCCAGCGCAAGGGCCATCTGCTGGTGCTCCCGGCTCCCGGCAGGAACCACGTTCTGCAGCAGCATCCACGACGAGCGCCCGGAATCGCGCACGCCCGCAAGGAAGCCCTCAAAATCGTCCCGTTCCAGCGCCTGCACCTGCTGCTGCACCCGGCGGTTTTCGTCAAAGAAATGCATCGCGCGCAAAACGGCGCGGTCGCCCGCCGCCTCGCGGGCCGCCTTGAGCTTTGCGTAGAATTCCGCCTCGTCCACCTCACGCAGCACGTCCTTGCCGAACACGCGGGCTACGCGGCGCATTTCCTCGGGGATGGCGGCGTATTCGTCCGTCAGATCTGCGTGATCCGCGCCGGAATCGAGCGTGCAGAGCGTGTAGCCGCAGCGCGCAAAATCGAACGCCGCCTGCCGGACGGCGGGGTGCGCCGGGTCGGCAAAATCGATGAAGACCAGCCCGCCGACGCTGGAGGCCATCTGATCCATGAGGCCGCAGGGCTTGCCGAAATAGACGTTCTCGGCATACTGGCCGATCTGCGCGATCTCGATGGCGGAGCATTTTTTATCGAAAAACAGCTCGTTGCAGATCGTGCCGATCAGAACCTCGAATGCGGCGGAGGACGACAGACCGGAGCCGGGCAGGACGGTCGAGCGGACAGCCGCGTCAAAGCCGTGCAGCTTACAGCCGCGCTGCGCAAACGCCGCAGCAACGCCGCGCACGAGCGCGGCGGTCGTATTTTTTTCTTCCGCGTGGACGGACAGATCATTCAGATCGATCTCGACCGGGGCATAGCCCTCGGACGCAACGCGGATGATGGAATCAGGCCGCAGCGTGACCTCCGCCGTCGTTTCCAGATCGACAGCCGCAGCCAGCACGCAGCCGTGCTGATGGTCGGTATGGTTGCCGCTGATCTCCGTGCGGCCCGGCGCGGAAAAGCGATAGCTTGTCTGCATATGCAAACGCCTCCGTTCCCCCCGCCTCCCGGCGGGGCGTCTTTTTCTGTATTATACCTGATTTCCAGCCTTCCGGCAAGAGCCATTCTGCCAAAACAGAAAGCAGCCGGCAGACAAGTCTCTGCCGGCTGCTTTGGTACACAAAGGAGCGAATATGAATCGTATCAGAACGTTGCGACGTTCTGCTCGGCAGGCTCGGCGGGCTGCACGTTCACAGCCGTTAGGGTGGGTCCGGCGGCCTTGTAGAGCGTGTGGAACTTGACCTCGACCGTCGCCGTTACCCAGACCCAGCTTCTGGCCGCAAGGCCGGAGGCCGCCGCGAATCTGCACGGCAGGCCCATGAACGTGATATCCGCCTCGCAGCAGGTCATGACGAACCGGCCGGGAGCAAACATCCCCTCTTTTTCCCGGCGCAGGCGCGCGACCTGCCCCTTGAATTTCACGGTCTTGCCCGCGTATTTCTTGGGTTCCTCCGTGATATCGCGGTAGAACAGGGCATAATCCTCGTCCCTGATCTCGACCACGGGCGCGTTCAGGTCGAACGGCAGCGGGTCTTCGATATCGTCATAGTGCGTCGAGCCGTCGGTGTATTCATAGAGAATGTCGATCTTCCGGTTCACGGCGCGGGCGATCTTGTGGTACGGCATGACGTCCGTGCCGGGGGCCATGCGGTTGAGAACCAGCATCTCCGCGCCTGCCAGCTTGTCCACGACGAGCTGGCGCATATTGGCGTTGTAGCTGAGGAAGGTCGTCGCGTCGGCAAACATGACCTCCTGCGCGATTTTCCAGTGGTCGGGGGTCTTGAGGTAGAAATCCGCAGCAAGATGCATCCCGTTGAGCTCCACGACCACACGCTCGGCCCGGTATTTCTTCTGCAGGCCGGTCAGCAGCTCCGGGCTGAGGTCTTCGTAGTCCAGAACCTGCTCGTAGACCTCCTTGTGCGGGTAGGCCGAGACGTCGTATTCCTCCTCGCCCTCCTCGAAAACCAGCAGAAGCGTCCGCTCGCCGGTGTTGAAGCGCTCATCCTCGAGCGTTTCCTGAATGAACTTCGTCTTGCCGGACTCCAGAAAGCCGGTAAAGACGTACATGGGGATATCAGGCATAGCCATAGAGAAAACTCCTTACTGCTTTTCCACGCCGAAGAGCTTCGCAACAGCCTCTTCGTTCAGCTTCGAGCCGATCACGCAGATGCGGCCCGTGACCATCGCACCGCCGTCGCGGATATCCGGCTCACCGGGGACATAGTCGAAGTGGATCCACTTCTCGCCCTCCGCGTTTGCTACATAGCCCTTCGCGCGCAGGATGATGCCGTAGGTCTCCGCGTCCTCAAGCGCCTTCAGGATGCCCTCGATCTCGGCCTTCGTGAACTTCTTATGCGTTTCCTCGCCCCAGCTGATGAAGACCTCGTCGGCATCATGGCCGTGGTGGTGATGGTGATGATGGTGGTGCTCATGCTCGTCGTCATCGTCGTCATCGTGATGGTGGTGGCAGGCGCAGTCCGGGTCATCGCATTCATCGTCATCGTCGTCATCATGGTGATGATGGTGATGGTGCTCGTCCTCGTCGTCATCCTCGTCGTGGTGATGATGGTGGCAGGCGCAGTCCGGATCGTCGCACTCGTCGTCCTCGTCATGGTCATGATGATGGTGGTGCGCCTCTTCTTCGAGCTTTGCAAGCTCGATGGCGATGGTGCTGCGCTGCTCCATCGCCTCCATCAGCTGCTCGCCGGTCAGCTCCGGCCACGGGGTCGTAACGATCACGGCGTCCTTGTTGTGTTCGCGGATCATGTTGACGCACTGGTCGAGCTTTTCCTCCGTCATGCCGTCGGTGCGGCTGAGGATGATGGTGTTGGCCGTCTCGATCTGGTTATTGTAGAACTCGCCGAAGTTCTTCATATACATCTTGCACTTCGTCGCGTCCGCCACGGTCACGAAATTGCCGAGCTGCACGTCGTCAGACGTGACCTTGCGCACGGCGCCGATGACGTCGGACAGCTTGCCGACGCCGGACGGCTCGATCAAGATGCGGTCGGGCGCATACTCCGCAATGACCTTCTTGAGCGCGCGGCCGAAATCGCCCACCAGCGAGCAGCAGATGCAGCCGGAGTTCATCTCCGTGATCTGGATGCCCGCCTCCTGCAGAAAGCCGCCGTCAATGCCAATTTCGCCGAATTCGTTCTCAATGAGGACGAGCTTCTGGCCGTGATAGGCTTCCTTGATCATTTTTTTGATGAGCGTCGTCTTGCCAGCGCCGAGAAAGCCAGAATAAATATCAATTTTTGTCATACAGGAACACCTTCCAGTTGCATTATTTTATTGAATTAGTATAGCACTTTCCCATGGGAACATCAAGGTTTCTTCCTAAAATATTCATCGGTTTCTGCAAAAGGAATTGACAAACCCGCCTGGATATGATAAGATGATTCACGGCTTTGGAGGCCGGCATTCGGAGAGATGTCCGAGCGGTTTAAGGAGCTGGTCTTGAAAACCAGTGACACAGCAATGTGCCGTGGGTTCGAATCCCACTCTCTCCGCCATTTTCTTTCCTTCATATCGGCTCAACCGACCTGCGGAAGTACCCAAGTGGCCGAAGGGGCTCCCCTGCTAAGGGAGTAGGCGTCTAAAAAGCGCGCGAGAGTTCAAATCTCTCCTTCCGCGCCAGAAAAACCTTGAAAACATCTGTTTTCAAGGTTTTTCTTTTATCAATTTTCCGCTGCTTCAAGCGGTTCGGGCGTCCAGAATTCCGTGTGGCGGCTGCTTTGGCCGGGGTGCGAGTCCCGCAAGCTCTACGGCGATCATCTTCCCACTGACCACGTGCTTGCCCGCCAGCTGTGCGGTGCCGCCGCAGCCGCAGCCCTTTGTTTTTTGCACGCAGGCCAGTTCTGTGGTAGTATAAACAAAACGTTCAGAAGGACGGGATCAGAATACTGGTGGCAATCCTTGCGGCGATTCTGCTGATGGCCGCATATTTTCTCGTTTTGTACGGCGGCGTCGGCTTTATTCAGGATAAGCGGTTCTTTTCCTCCGCACCGAAGGAGAATCTGGACGCGATCCCGGACAAAAAAGAGCG